>Ga0207979_100005_pt1 | contig 288154 bp, 281 predicted proteins | sample LakWasM124_LOW14_2_FD_183936 | JGI IMG/M metagenome (GOLD analysis project Ga0207979, IMG submission 183936) | Freshwater sediment methanotrophic microbial communities from Lake Washington under simulated oxygen tension - Sediment Metagenome... | ecosystem: Environmental > Aquatic > Freshwater...
TGCTGGCAGGACTATGGGTGTTCCTCTCACTGCTTGAAATTACCCAGGCCTACTCTCAAGAGGAACTGGACAAATTGAAAGCAACGGCCCAGCAATTTTTAGGCAAAGTTGTGTAGATACTTATGCTCCTGTTGGAGAGGGTTAATGATATATTGTGCAAACACTATATGTGGTTTGCGCAATATCACTTCCCGCGCCGCTCAATCATGTTGTACAAAGCCATCCCGGCCAGCATCGACGCAACAAATATCCATGCTTTGGGTTGTCCGGCGGCGGCGCTTACAACAGCCGGACCAGGGCAAAAACCCGAAAGTCCCCAGCCGATCCCAAAAACCAAGCTGCCTAATAGCAAACGGCTATCCAGCTCGGTTGCAGTGGACAATCGCATAGGCGCTCCCAATAAGCTGCGTTGACGTTTTTTAGCCATAGTAAACGCTCCGGCTCCAATCAGGATTGCGCCTGCCATCACGAATGCGAGGGACGGGTCCCAGGTGCCAGCCAAATCCAGAAAGCCAATGACCTTCGATGGATCGGTCATGCCGGAGACGATCAGGCCCAGGCCAAACAACAGCCCTACGAGAAAAGCATTAAGATTCAAAATGGTTAAAGCCCTAACAAGTGACGGGTCAGATAGACGGTAATAAAACCCGCCGTCATGAAAGTCAGCGTTGCTGCAATCGACCGGATCGATCCGCGGGAAATGCCGCAGACGCCATGGCCGCTGGTGCATCCAGACGCATAGCTGGTGCCCAGGCCTACCAGTAGACCGGCGATAATCAATTGCGCCGTTCCCGCTTCGATAGTCACAGCGGGCAGGTTGAAGGCAATTCGATAGGCAAAAGGGGACGCTGCCATGCCGAGCAGAAACAGCACGCGCCAGGTTTTGTCCCCTTTGTCGGCTTGAACCAGGCCGCCTAAAATCCCGCTGATACCGGCAATCCGGCCATTCAGTAACACAAACATTGCAGCGGCAATGCCGATTAATAAGCCGCCGGAGAGACCGGCAATATAAGTGCTGTGTGTGAAGTCAGATAAATTCATATTTATTCTTTAAGATATAAACGTCATAGTCTAAAACATTTAGCGCATCAAAACGGCTTAACCACCGCCAGGATTATGATGCCGACCAGAAACAAGACCGGCACTTCATTCATCCAGCGATAAAAAACATGTCTGCGCCGGTTGCGGTCATGTTTAAAATCAAGCAGCCACAGATAACAAAAATAATGATAAACCAGCGTCAGCGCCAGCAGCGCCAGTTTTGCATGCAGCCAGCCGGCATTTGCATAAACAGCCCAGTCGTAAGCAACCAGCATCCAGATGCCGAATAGCAAGGTCGCGATCATGCCCGGCGTCATAATGCCGAAGAACAGCTTGCGTTCCATTACTTTAAAGCGCTCGTTGCTGATTTCATCAGCGCTGATCGCGTGATAAACATACAGGCGCGGCAGGTAAAACAGACCGGCAAACCAGGTGACCATAAAAATCAGGTGTAACGCTTTCAACCAGAGCATGGGTTAGCCTTTAAGTAGTGATTCGATATTTGTTTTCATTTTTGCCAAGTCGAAAAGGCCGATTTCTTTTTTAACCACCGAACCGTCCGGGGCGATTAAAAAGGTGCTGGGTGTAAACATAATGCCGCCGAAAGCCTCGGCGTGTTCCGATTTTAAATCCAGCGCCACATTGTAAGGCAGTTGCTTGGCTTGAGTCATATCGACGACGTGATTCGGCGGATCGTAATACATCGCAACGGCAATCATCTCAAGACCCGCTGCATGATATTGGGTATAGAGGTCGATTAGATGGGGAATTTCCTGGATACAAGCCGGGCAGTCAGTCGCCCAAAACGTGACGATAACCGGTTTGCCGCGCAAATCTTTTAGCGCGATTTTTTGGCCGGTGAGGGTGGTGAAAGTCACATCCGGCGCTGAAGTGATGGTCTTACTACAGCCTATTAATATGAGCAGTAACAGTAAAAAACCGAACTGCCGGTATTTTGTTTTCATGGGGGATGGCTTGTGTGTTGGGAAGGGGGACAAAATAACATACCCAACTTAAAAAATCATAACAACCCTGGATTGTGAGTTTGAAATGTATGATTCCGGAGCTTCCATAGAGCGGGTTGCTTTTCGGATTCATCGAAATGGGTTATTTATTAAGAAGTGTGCATGAAATAACGTGAACAACTTGCCCACGTTATTTCGTGCATATTCCTTAAAAACAAAAAACACCAATCGCGTGAACGACTGGTGTTTTATCCGGCTTGGATGGAACGGCCGCAACCGGAACTTGACGCTACTGCTTTTCCTTGTTTTTCGTGCCTTTTTGCACTTTTTTATCGGCGGTCTGGGCTTTTACTTTCGTTTCTGAAACATCATAATCTTGTTTAAAGGTCTCGGCGCAAACCTTTAAAGCCGTATGGTCTTGAGCGGCTTGCACACAGCTCAGGTTTTTTTGAGCAATTTGCACCTTTTCCAGAACATTGGCTATTTGGCGATCCTTATCTGCCTGAAATGTCGCCGTATCAGGATCATCGGCAGCAGCCATTGCAGGGGGCGACAAAACCGCGCTATAAATTACTGTTAATAAGATTGATTTTGTAAAATTCACATTTCCTCCTCAATGGTCTTATAAACGAGTGAGAATTTTCAACCCCACTCTCTACCTAAAAAACTACGCTGCAAAAGTATGCATGTCAAATGATTAATTCTTTCAGGCACGGACGAATTGGGCTTTGGACGTCCGCTAAATCTGATCGACAATGTTTTTCCTGATTAGTAAGCTGCTTCAGCTAGCGCCGTCATACTGGCATGGATACCAGTATCCAGTCACATGGATGTGAAGGTATATGCCTATTGGATACGGCTGCCAGGGATAGTCATCCTCCCTCCCTCCCTGGCTCTAGATTCCGGCATCCATGCGGAATGACGGAGTTCTTTGCGTTAGCTGAAGCATCTTTATAATCAGGATGTTTTTTGTTAAACAATCGTAGTGCGGCTTAAAATACGCATAGCTTTAACCCAGTGCCGTTCGTGGTCAGTTTGTCTAACCCATGAATCTCAAAACAATCAACACGCGAAGAATATTAAGTTGCAAACCTTACATATCGTTTTAATTATCATGCTAGCTGCCACGACGGGGCATTCTGTGAGCGCTCAAGAAACTGACAAAACAATAGAGCATAAAGTCAAAAATCTGCTGTCTCAAATGACACTTGAAGAGAAGGTAGGGCAGATGATGCAGGTTGATTTTACGGTTATCGGCATTCCAAAAGAGCAAAACGCCGAGGATCAAATCGATCCGGCCAAGCTGGAAGATGCGGTGTTAAATCATCATGTAGGCTCTATTCTTAATACCCCTTTTACGCCGGATAACAAGGCGCAATCCATTGAAACATGGCGCAAAATGATGCGCACTGTACAGGATGCGGCGGTAAAAACGCGACTGAAAATCCCGGTCATTTACGGAATTGATGCTATTCACGGCGCGACTTACACGCAAAACGCGGTATTGTTTCCGCAGGCGATTAACATGGCGGCGACGTTCAATCCGGATTTGGCTTTCAAGGAGGGAGAAATCACTGCAAGGGAAGTGCGCGCTTCCGGTCAGCAGTGGAACTTTTCTACAGTGATGGATATCGGCCGTCAACCGCTATGGCCGCGGTTGTGGGAAACTTTCGGCGAAGACGTGCATTTGGCGACGGCGATGGGCACGGCATATATTAAAGGCCATCAGGGCGATGATTTTTCCGCTGCCGATAAAGCGCCCACTTGCCTGAAACATTATGTGGGCTACAGCTACCCCCTTAACGGTAAAGACCGAACACCGGCCTGGATAGGCGAAAGAATGCTGCGCGAGTATTTCCTGCCGACCTTTGAAGCGGGCGTGAAAGCCGGATCGCCGACGGTAATGGTTAATTCAGCCGAAGTCGACGGCATTCCGGGACACGCCAACCATCATTACCTGACTACGATTTTACGCGGCGAACTGGGCTTTAAGGGCTTTGCCGTGTCCGATTGGGCGGACATCGAGCGCCTTTACAGCCGCGACAAGATGGCCGCGTCGCCTAAAGAAGCGGTAAAAATTGCGGTGATGGCCGGTATCGACATGAGCATGGTGCCGTTCGATTTTTCTTTTTACGATTTATTGCTTGATTTGGTCAAAACGGGCGAAGTGCCACTGTCCAGAATCGATGAGGCCGTGTCCAGGATACTGACGGTCAAGTATCAGGCCGGATTATTCGATCCCAAACCGCTGTTGCCGATTGAAGGCAATTTTGCCACGGCGGAAGCGATAGAAACTAATCGTCAGGCGGCGCGGGAATCCATTATTCTGGCAAAAAACGACCATAACATCCTGCCGCTAAAAAAAGACGCCAATATTTTGGTGACCGGGCCTACCGCTAATTTATTGAGCGTGATGAATGGCGGTTGGACTGTTACCTGGCAAGGTTTTGCTGAGGAACTCTATCCTCAGGAGAAGCTGACGGTGCTGGAAGCCATACAGGAAAAAGCCGCCGGCAAAGTGACGTACATTGGCGGCGATTCTTTCGATGCGCCGATCGATATTCAAAAGGTTGTCGATGAGGCCAAAAATCACGATGTTATTCTGCTTAGTCTGGGCGAGCATGCCTATACGGAAACGCCGGGCAATATCGAATCGTTAAATCTCGATCAGGCGCAAATCGATCTTGCCAATGCCGCGATTGCAACCGGAAAGCCGGTGGTTTTACTGACCTTGGGCGGCCGACCGCGTATTATCACCTCTATTGCGGAGCGGGTAGACGGCGTAGTTTTGGGTTTTTTGCCGGGCATGGAAGGCGGCGAGGCCATTGCCGATATTTTGTACGGCGATTACAACCCCAATGGCAAGCTGCCCATTACCTATCCGAGAAACACCAACGGTATTACGCCGTATGATTACAAACCGATCGAATCGTTTGAGACGAATATCTATCATCCGCTGTATCCGTTCGGGCATGGCTTGAGCTATGCCGCTTTTGAAACCAGCGGCTTAAAGGTGGAAAAAGATAAAGTCAAAATGGGCGAAAATATCAATGTTACTGTTAACGTTAAAAATACCGGCGCGTTAAAGGGCAAGGAAGCAGTATTGCTTTATATTAATGATGTGGCGGCTTCGGTAACCCGGCCCAATAAGCAACTGAAAGCATTTAAAAAAATCGAGCTGAATCCCGGTCAAACTGAAAGCGTAAGATTTACCTTAACGCCGCAGGATTTATCGTTTATTGGGGTTGATCTTAAGCGGATTGTCGAGCCGGGAGATTTTAAAGCGATGGTGGGTAATGAAACGATTGGATTTACTGTGAGCCAATAATCCTAAAAACGGCAGTTAGTCCACGAAAAGCACGAAAGACACGAAAGAAATCAATATGTGCTGTTGATTGAGCCATTCACCCTTTGGGTGGCGATATACAACATGGTATCTCGTTGAATATTTTCGTGTTTTTTGTGTATTTCGTGGATAAAATGATTTTTCCAGGATAATAGTTTTGCCATGTGCTATCAGGCATAAGTATCTACCGCAAGTACCGGCTCCTTCTCCCTTGAGGGAGAAGGTTGGGGTAATGGTATATAAGTAGTTGTTTTTTAATATCTTCCTTATTAAAATCGACCGACGATGGCGTGATGCGGCTATTTTTTGCGCTTTTTGTCTTTTGCCTTTTCAATTTCCTTAGCTAAATACCCTGCGGCATTAACCGGGACAGTGTCGGCGGTCAGAATGGCGCCTAACTCGCTCATCGCTTTGAGATAAACCTTGCGCTTGAAATACACCACGTCTTTAAGCGGTTCCCAGTAATCCACCCAGCGCCAGTCGTCAAATTCGGGTTTGGAGCATTGATCGAAACGCACATTGGACTCATGCGTTACCAGGCGCAGCATATACCAGATTTGCTTTTGGCCGATGCATAAAGGTAGGGAGTTTTTGCGTATATAGCGCTCGGGCAGCTGGTATCTCAGCCAATAGCGGGTACGGCCAAGCACCTGGACATGCTGCTGTTGCAGTCCGGTTTCCTCGCACAACTCACGATACATCGCAGCTTCTGGGTCTTCATTCGGATTTATCCCGCCTTGCGGAAATTGCCATGAGTTTACACCCATTCGTTTTGCCCAAAACACGCGACCCTCGTCATTGCAAAGGATGATCCCGACATTGGGCCGGTATCCTTTAGAGTCAATCATGTTAAAACCTGTGTTTTTACCTTTCCTAGTTCTTTAATCTTGCTGATGGTAAAATTATTAAAGAGAGGTCAGTAATTTAAATTAATGACAGCATTGTTCCACAAATAAAGTGCAGATGCCATAGCGCACAGCTCTTTTTAATTACTCAAGGCAGGATTAACCGTGAGCTTAGCGATTTTTGATTTGGATAACACGCTGATTGCCGATGACAGCGACTATTTATGGGGACAGTTTCTTGTCGACCAGGGCATCGTCGATAAAAGTTATTACGAAAGCGCCAACGCCAAATTTTACGATGACTATAAACAAGGCACGCTGGATATTGTCGAGTTTCTTCGTTTTTCGCTACAACCTTTGGCGGCGCATGAGCCCGAACAACTTTATCAATGGCGGGCGCAATTCATAGAAGAAGCGATCAAACCGTTGTTGTTAAAACCTGCGCAGCAACTGATTGCCAAACATAGAGAGCGGGGCGATACCTTGCTGGTCATTACCGCAACCAATCGCTTTGTTACCGAGCCGATAGTCCGGTTGTACGGCATTGAAAACTTATTGGCGACCACGCCGGAATTTATCGATGGCCGCTACACAGGCGGCTTTGACGACATCCCCTGTTTTCAGGAGGGCAAAGTAAAGTTGTTGGAGGCCTGGTTAAAAAACTCAACCGAAACCATGCAGGACAGTTGGTTTTACAGCGATTCGCACAACGATTTGCCGCTACTCAAATTGGTAGACCATCCGGTCGCAGTCGATCCCGATCAAAAACTGACCGAATTCGCCGACGCCGCCAACTGGCCTATTATCAGCCTGAGAGACGGTCAATGTCCGACGCATCATTTTCAGAAATAGATGGGAGGTGAAAGGTTCAAGGTAAAAGTGTGCAAGGGAGTGTGTTTTTAGTCTTTAGCCCTGACCCTTGACCCTTGAACCTTGAACCTTGAACCTTGAACCTTGAACCTTGAACCTTGAACCTTGAACCTTGAACCTTGAACCTTGAACCTTGAACCTTGAACCTTGAACATGACATTCCCAACCATTGAATCTTTCGTCGGTAACACGCCTTTAGTCAGGTTACAGCGCTTGCCCGGCGCTACCAGTAATTCCATCCTGGTTAAGCTGGAAGGCAATAATCCCGCAGGTTCGGTAAAAGACCGCCCGGCGCTGAGCATGATTAAACATGCCGAGCAAAGAGGCGAGATTAAACCCGGCGACCGGTTGATTGAAGCGACCAGCGGCAACACCGGCATTGCCCTGGCGATGGCGGCCGCGATCAAAGGTTATAAAATGACCTTGATCATGCCGGACAACATGAGCGAAGAACGCCGCGCTTCGATGAAAGCTTACGGCGCCGAGATCATCCTGACGCCAGCTGCCGGCAGCATGGAGGCGGCGATTGATTTATCCAGGGAAATGGAAGCGGCGGGCAAGGGCAAGGTGCTGGATCAGTTTTCCAATCCCGATAATCCGCGTGCGCATTATGAAGGCACCGGGCCGGAAATCTGGCGCGACACGCAGGGCAAAGTAACTCATTTTGTCAGTTCCATGGGGACGACCGGCACCATTATGGGTACGTCAAAATTCCTGAAGGAACAAAACAGCGATATTCAAGTGATCGGCGTGCAACCGGAAGGCGAATCTAAAATCCCCGGCATCAGACGCTGGCCCAAGGAATATTTGCCGAAAATCTACATGGCCGACCGGGTTGACCGGATTATCGATGTCGACCAGATTTCAGCTGAAAACGTCACCCGCGCTTTGGCGGCTCAAGAGGGCATTTTTGCCGGTATTTCATCCGGCGGCGCTGTTCATGCGGCCTTGAAATTGTCTGAAGAAGTTGAGCATGCGGTGATTGTGGTCATTATCTGCGACCGTGGCGACCGGTATTTATCTACCGGTGTTTTTCCCGGCTAATGCGTATAGGTATTTACGCAGTTTTTTATCGTTCCCGCGCTCCTGCGTGGGAATGCAGTATTTGACGCTCCAGCGTCGTCTTGAGCCTGGATAATGTGGGCGCGTTTTGCAGTGATGATCTTGGTCATCATGGTTACTTTAACAACACCCGCCGCCCATGCATTGGATAACGTATCGCTTAATGTCGGAACCCTTGCAGGAAGCCAATGGAAGCTGGAAGGCGTCAATATCGCCCTGATCGACCTGTTGCAAAACCCGCAAAAATTGGCCTTAACGATCGCCAAGTTAAGCCTGCCAAAACCTTTCAACGATCTCAGTCTGGTCAATATCCGCTGCACGTCTTTCACCTGGCAAAACAAGGAGCTGTTATGCGAACAGGGCAGGGCGGAGATACATTCAAAACGATGGCAATCGCCGACAGCCAACTTTTCTTTTCATGTTACCGAAAAGCGCAGCTCATTCAAGCTAATCGATTTGCGCTTGGCCGGTGGAACCGTTGCGATTGAAGGAGAAGAGCAAGGCGATCAATGGCAGTTGCAGATCGACGCCAAAGCGGTGGACGGCACGTCGATTCAACAGCTGTTGCCGCAGGATCGACTCAAACTGAAAGGCGGTAAAATCAATGTTAAGTTAAATGCGGCCGGCAGTTATGCGCGGGTCAATGCATTTACCTTAACCGTAGGGCTTAATGGTTTGACCGGGCAGACCAAAGACGGGCGGTTTGCTACCGAGGCATTAATGCTGGAGACAACGCTGAGTGCTAAAAACAATCGCGGCTTATGGCAATGGCAAGGTCATTCTGATTTTAACGGCGGTGCGTTGTATGCGGAGCCTTTGTACCTGGAAGCGGCCGGGCAGCATAGCGTTTTCGATGCCCAAGGCGACTGGAACGCATCAAGTAAACGAGTCGAAATAAAGTCTGCACGTTACCGGCATTCAAAAGTCGGAGAACTCAGCGGCAGCGCAACCGTCCAATACAAGGATGGCCTGAGTATTAAAAAGGCCCAACTTTCGTTGAACAGTGGTAATTTGCAGGACGCCTCTGCCATCTACCTGAAACCGTTTTTTGAGCAAACCCTATTGCAAGGCGTTACGCTCGCAGGCCATTTAAAAGCCGACTTTTCTATTAACGATCAATCCTTAACCGCGTTGTCGGCAAGCTTTAATCATCTTGATGTTAAAGATGCCGCAGGACGCGGCGAAATTCAGGGCGGCGTAGGTCAGCTTAACTGGTCCAACGATGAAACCTTTAGCCTGCCGTCGAAATTCGCCTGGCGGCAATTGCAGCTGCGCGCCGTGCCGATAGGTCCGGCTGAGCTTACGTTTTTGAGTCGGGCTGATAGTATCCGGCTGTTAAAAAACACCCAACTGCCTTTGTTGGGCGGGGCAATCGTTATCAAGCAATTCAACTGGCAGGCCAAAAAACAGCAAGATCCCGAGCTGTCGTTTGAAGGCGATGTCAGTGATGTGTCGCTTGAGCAACTATCCCAGGCCTTAAACTGGACACCGTTATCGGGCGCCATTAGCGGTCATATTCCCCGCGTCGAGTACAGCAATAAAACCCTGAGTTTGGGCGGCGAACTGACGGTCAAGGTTTTCGACGGCGAGGTTAAAATCAGCAATCTTGCTTCTTCCGGATTGTTTACCGATTTCCCAAAATTCCACGGCGACCTGGAAATTGAAAACCTGGACCTGGATCAGTTAACCGGCAAGTTTAAATTCGGCGGCATCACCGGCAAGTTATCGGGCTATGTCCGCCAGTTGTACCTGGAAAACTGGCATCCGGTCTCTTTCTTCGCGTGGCTGGGCACGCCGGAAAATGATGATTCGCGGCACAGGATCAGCCAAAAAGCGGTGCAAAACATCGCCAACATCGGCGGCGGAGGCGCGGCTGATCTACTGTCTAAAAGCTTTTTAAGGTTTTTTGAAACCTTCGGCTACGACAAGCTCGGTTTGGGCTGTTACCTGCATGACGGCGTGTGTCAGCTGATGGGCGTAAAGGCTACGGAATCCGGTTATAGCATTATTACCGGCGGTAGCCTGCCTCGAATCGATGTGATCGGCTATAATCCTCGCGTTGACTGGAATGTGTTGATCGAACGGTTGAAGCGTATTACGACATCGGAAGCTTCCATAACCTACTGACGCCATTTGCCGGAAAAACAGCTCTAACCGATTGCAACGGGAATTGCAATTTTTATTGCTTCAAGCCTGGCCTCAGTCAATCTTGTGTTGTCTACTGATAATTTAACTGTGGGAGCGGCTTTATCAATCATAGTTTTATTTTGTTTTTTTGAGCGTTGAAAGTAGTAGTGAATCCTACGAGGCAATTTTATGGTATTACCCAATTACAAAATCAGAACGATGTCCCGTGATGAAGCCATCATTGCCATTGACTGGGCTGCATCCGAAGGGTGGAATCCGGGCTTGTATGATGTCGACTGTTTTTATGCGGCAGACCCGGAAGGATTTCTTGTCGGGGAGCTCAATAATGAACCGATTGCGACTATTTCAGCGGTGAAATACGGCGAGACATTCGGTTTTATCGGGTTTTATATCGTTAAGCCGGAGTATCGCGGACAAGGTTATGGGATTCAAATATGGAATGCCGCTCTTGAACGTTTATCGGGACGGAATATTGGGCTTGATGGGGTTGTCGCCCAGCAAAGCAATTATAAAAAAGCAGGTTTTGAACTCGCTTACCGGAACATCCGTTATGAGGGGCTGAGTGGCGGCGAACCGGCTAAAAACCCGGAAATTATTAAATTGTCGGAATTGCCTTTTGATGTCGTTGAAACATATGACCGGCCATTCTTCCCCGGTAACAGAACCCAATTTCTAAAATCATGGCTCAATCAACCCGAAAGTATCGCATTGGGCATCATGCAAAAAGGAAGACTTGCAGGCTATGGCATGATTCGGCCCTGTCGATCTGGATATAAAATCGGACCGCTTTTTGCCGATAGCCCTGAGTTGGCGGAATCGCTTTTTATTTCGTTGAAAGCCGGGGTTATGCCTGGAAAACCAATCTATCTGGATGTTCCTGAAATGAATCAGGATGCGGTTGCCTTAGCTGAAAAACATCAGATGAAACTGGTTTTTGAAACAGCAAGAATGTATACCGGCACCTGTCCTGATTTGCCGCTCAACAGGCTTTTTGGCGTTACATCCTTTGAACTGGGTTAAGGTATATACCGAGTAGCCCGTATGGAGCTTGCGTAATACGGGCTTTCGCGGCTTCGATCTCCTGTATTGCGTTACGCTTTATACAGGCTACACCAATAGATTTACCAGCATCTGTTCATAAATAGCGGACAAAACGCCTAAGTCTTCCACGCCGACATGTTCGTTGATTTTATGGATGCTTTCATTCAGCGGTCCAAGCTCGATAACCTGAGCGCCGGTCGGGGCGATAAAGCGTCCGTCCGAGGTGCCGCCGCCGGTATCGTCCAGGGTTTCAAAGCCGGTCACGGTTTTGATCGCGGCATGGGCGGCATCGATTAATGCGCCCGGCCCAGTCAGGAACGGGTTGCCGGACAAGCGCCATTGCAGCTCATAGTTGAAATCGTATTTGTCCAGTATCGCGCAGGTGCGTTGCTTGATGGTTTCCTCATCCAGTTCGGTACAAAAACGCAGGTTGAACTGAACCGCCACGCTGCCGGGGATGATGTTTTCCGCGCCGGTTCCGGCGTTGATATTGGAAACCTGCAAGCTGGTCGGCGGGAAAAAGGCATTGCCGTGATCCCAGACTTCTTCGGTCAGGTCTTTTAAGGCCGGAGCAAAGCTGTGTATCGGGTTGTCGGCAAGCTCGGGATAGGCGACATGGCCTTGTATGCCTGCAATGGTCAATTTGGCGCATAAAGAACCGCGCCGACCGACGCGAATCACATCGCCGATTTTCTTGTCGCTGGACGGTTCGCCGACCAGGCACCAGTCTATTTTCTCGTTGCGCTGCTCCAGCACTTCAACGACTTTAACGACGCCGTTGGTGGCGATGCCTTCTTCGTCGCTGGTCATCATCACCGCGATAGAGCCCTGATGATCCGGGTGTTTGGCGATAAAACGCTCGACCGCGGTGATAAAGCAGGCAATGCCGCCTTTCATATCGGCAGCGCCGCGGCCGTAAAGCTTGCCGTCGCGAATGGTCGGTTCAAATGGCGGTGAAACCCAAGCATCTAAAGGGCCGGTAGGCACTACGTCGGTATGGCCGAGGAAGGTCAACAGCGGTTTGGCATCGCCGCGTCTAAGCCAGATATTTTGGGTGTCTTCAAAGTCCAGGCGTTCTTCCTTGAAGTCCAGTTTGGTTAAACGCGCGGCCAGCACGTCCTGGCAACCCGCATCTTTCGGGGTTACCGATTCGCGGCTGATCAGGTCTTTAAGAAGTTCCAGTGTGTTGCTCATAGTAAGTTCCTCGTTCCCACGCGCCGCGTAGGAATGCTATGGTGGACGCGCTACGTCCCGTGTTTATAGGGATTACGTTTTCGGGTGTTATGCGTGATTCGCGGCGCAGCGCGCCTTAACTGCGTTCCCACGCAGCGCGTGGGAACGAGGGACCTTCGCATTTTTTTGGCTTACCGATTCGCGGCTGCCAAGGTCTTTAAGAAGATCCCGTGTGTCGCTCATAATAATTCGGTTTGGTAGTTCTCAGCTTTAAATCCAAGCATTAGTTTATCGCCGGATTCTAAAACCGGGCGTTTAATCAGGGTAGGGGTGGTCAGCATCAGTTGCATGGCCTTTTCCTGAGTCAGGTCGCTTTGCTGATCGGCGCTGAGTTGCCGCCAGCTGGTGCTGCTGCGGTTAAGCAGTTTGTTCCAGTCCAAATGATCGGCAAAACGCTGTAGCAGCTCGGGGGTTAAGCCGTCGATTCGAAAATCGTGGAAGCGATAGGCTATGCCGTTTTGATCCAGCCAGTTACGTGCTTTTTTGACGGTATCGCAGTTTTTTATGCCGTAAAGCGTATGAGTTTTTGAATTTTGCAAATTGACAATCTCCGTATGAAAGGCACGCAACGCCTCGCGGATTGATGTTGAAAGGGAAGGATGTCCGGAAATTCCCTGCTGATCAAGGTTGGAGCCGATAATCGGTAAGGTGATTGAGGCGGCTTCAACGACTTGGGCAGACATGACGGTCAGCGTCTCTTTCAGCGCTGCCTGGGCGATTGTGGCTCGCGGCGACGCATTAAGTAACGCAACCGGCTTGTTGACAAAAGCCTCGCTACCGACCATCCAGTCCAGGGCATTCTTCATTACTCCCGTTACGCCGTGAGCGTATTCGGGGCTGGCGATAATAACGCCGTCCGCTTCAAGAAGGCGGGCGAGAAAATCGGCAACCGGGGGTAAATCGGTGATTTCAAGGTCGGGGTTGAACAGCGGCAGATTGCCCACGCCGGTAAACAGTTCGATGCGAACATTGGCAGGCGCCAAACCGGCAACCGCTCTTAGCAGTGCAGAATTCAACGATGCGGTTCGAAGGCTACCGGAAATAGCCAGGATTCTGACAGTTGGCATCGTTGACTCGATAGTGGTTTTACAATTGGCTGTTCAGCAATTCGTCAATGCTGGGCAATTGTTTGTCGGTTTTGCAGCGGATTTTATAAAGATCGACGAACTCCATAAAGGCTTGTTCCAGGTCGGCCAGAATTTCTTCTTCGTTTTCGCGCTCATCATCGGGAACGTCGGGCGAATCCAAATATTCGTGTTGCAGGGCGACTTCGCTGTTTAAAGCGAGCGTGGCGTAAATGATGGCATTGTTTGATATGTTGTCGCTCATGGTATTGGCCTTGTTAGGTTATTGGGAGATAGTTTGTACAAAGAGCAGTTATCAGTCTTGTTCTCTAAAACGAATGGTTAAACCTTGTAAAAAGTTTCTTAAAATCTGATCGCCGCATTCCCGGTGATGTTTATGGCCTTTTTGCCTGAAAAAAGAGCTGAGTTCGCCTTTGGACAATTCAAAATCGGCCAGTTTTAGGGTGCTGAGCATGTCCTCTTCTTTAAATTCCAGGGCGATACGCAGTTTTTTCAGTATGGTGTTATTGGTTAACGGCTCCGGTTTTTTTACCTGTGCGGGAGGATTTTCCTGCTTGCCTCTTCTATAGATAATCAGGCCGTCTAAAAATTGCTCCAGCAGCTTGTTGTTGAGCGGGACGTAATCGGCTTCATTATCTTTTTTGAGTAGTTTGAGCAGCTCGTCCCTGTTGATTTCTACATCGCTTAAGGCAAAGATGTCGATCATGTCAGGGTCTTTAAGCTCTAATGCGTAGCGTACCCGGCGTAAAACGTCGTTGTTAATCATGGTTTGTTAGTATGGGTTGTGGCTCGTAGCTCTCTGTAGTATGGGTTGAAAAGCCCAGTCTACAGAACTACTCAGCATTTATTCTCTACAAGGCTTTGGCGCTTTTCTGAAATGGAGCGACAGTAGATTGAGAATGGTTTGAATATGTTTCCCAGTCAGGCGTGTATTCTTCCGCTTGATTACCCCAGACGACCCACCCTTTTCTTGGGCCTCGTGCAAACAGTTCAATGCGGGGGCCAGAGCTACATGCTTCTATGAGGTCATATTGTTCATCCGGCTTTCTGCTGTGTTCCCGCTTTCTTGATGAGATAATATTTTCTTGGCTTCGTCCTGGCTGTAAAGTACGCGCATTCTTTCCACGAACACCAAAAAGAATTATTTCTGTTACATTTCTAAAATAGAATCCAACGCCTCTTCTATCAGGCCCTCCATCTTTGCGAACTTTGTACCAGATTAGATTGGTTTTATAAGTGAAGCCCCAATGCTCCATAACTTGCATGCCTTCTGCTAGTAGTGCATTTGGTACCCATAAATAGAGATGTGCAGTATCTGCAACAATTGCTTCAACCGGAAGGTCTTTTATTTCTTGAAGCGACATTGTTGGATAACGTTGTAATCTTTTATGCTCAGGAGCCATTTTGCCTGTTCTGTTTTGGAACTGCCAAGGAGGGTCAGCTAGAACGGTAGCGAATTTTTTCTTACCAACACTGTTTAAAAGGTCGTCTGATGCCTTCATGGTTATTCATCCTCAACATATAGTTTTTTAGATATACCGATAACCAACAATGGACAACCTGCGCCACTGCCGCCTTCAATACGTGGAAGGAGTTTACCCATATGGGTAGTTGATGCTCCATAAGATGAGCCGCGACCTAATTCTTTGAATATCTCTTGTAGCTCAGCACATCGCGTAATAATAACTCCTACGCTAATGGCTCGAAGATCAAAAAGTAAGCGAAAATTATTTAAGTCGCGATCATAGAAAGGGTCTTTATTGTTCCACTCGATTTCAAGAGCGACTCTGTTTTTAAAGCAATCTACTTTGTGTGTTGGAGTATCCATCGTATGCTCATCAACAACCACTTGAGTATTAAATTCTTTTTCCACCCAGCCACGCTGATAAAGATAAGAATCGATGGATTCAGAAATTTGGGATTTCCTTCCACCTGGATTGGTTATCCAGCTTTTGTATAAGCGAAATTCGTGTAATACAGAGATAATGTCTTCCCATTCTTCAGGAAAATCCTCTTTTAGAATGGCGCACGAGTGTTTCCATTCATGCACTTCATAATTCTCACGAATAAAATCCGGGAGCAATTCAATACTCATAAATTTCCTTGTATATCATTCCTGTTTGCACAATTAATCTCTTAATAACTCATTAATCCCGGTTTTACTGCGGGTTTTTTCATCAACCTGTTTGATGATAATCGCACAATACAAACTGTAGGTGCCGTCCGCCGAAGGCAGGTTGCCCGGAACGACGACTGAACCTGCCGGTACGCGGCCATAGCTGACTTCTCCGGTCATACGGTTGAATATTTTGGTGCTTTGGCCGATGTAAACGCCCATTGAAATGACCGAGCCTTCTTCAACGACAACGCCTTCGACGATTTCCGAGCGTGCGCCGATAAAGCAGTTGTCTTCAATGATGGTGGGGCCTGCTTGCAAGGGCTCCAGAACGCCGCCGATGCCGACGCCGCCGGAAAGATGCACGTTCTTGCCGACTTGCGCGCAAGAGCCGACGCTGGCCCAGGTGTCAACCATCGTGCCGCTGTCGACATAGCCGCCGATGTTAACGAATGAGGGCATTAACACAGCGCCCGGTGCAATGTAAGCGCCGTGACGAACAATGGCGTTAGGCACTACGCGTACGCCGGACTTTGCAAAGTCGTCCGGTGAGTAGGTGCTGAATTTGGCTTCAACCTTGTCGTAATAACGGCTGTTGCCGCCTTCGATGACGCGGTTCTCGTTGATTCTGAACGACAGCAATACGGCTTTTTTCAGCCATTGGTTGACAACCCATGCGCCGCTGGTTTTTTCAGCGACACGGGCTTTACCGCTGTCTAATAAATTGATTGCTTCTTCGACGGCTGAGCGCACTTCGGCGGAAACGCCGGTGGGCGAGATGTCGGCACGGTTTTCAAAGGCGTCGTTAATGATTTGTTCTAGTTGTGACATGGTTTCTTTTTATAAAGAGTTAAGGAAAATTTTAATGCGCTGTGCGGCTTCTATGCATTCATCCAAGGGCGCAACCAGTGCAATTCTGACGTGATTAAGGCCGGGATTGATGCCGTCAAAGTCACGGGATAAATAGCTGCCGGGCAGCACGGTAATGTTTTGCCGGGCAAACAACTGCCGGGCGAATTCGGTATCCGAAATCGGCGTTTTCAACCAGACATAGAAGCTGGCCGGCGGCTTGGCGACGGTGCAAACTTCACCGAGAATATCGATGAAGGCGGCGAATTTTTCACGGTACAAGCGGCGGTTTTCGATGACGTGCTGCTCATCTTGCCAGGCTTGAATGCTGGCATGTTGGGTAGGCAAAGGCATCGCGCAGCCGTGATAGGTCCGGTATTGAAAATAGTGTTTCAATAGCTCGGCATCGCCTGCGACAAAACCCGAGCGCAAGCCCGGCGCGTTGGAACGCTTGGACAAGCTGTGGAAAATAACGCAGCGCCTGAATGCGGTGTTGCCCATGTTATAGGCGGTTTGCAGCAAGCCCGGCGGCGGGTTGCTCTCGTCGTCGTAGATTTCGGTATAGCACTCGTCGGAGGCGATCACGAAGTCGTATTTTTCCGCCAGCTTGAGCAGCTTCTCGTGGCCGGCTTGATCGATCACCGAGCCGGTCGGGTTGCCGGGCGAACAAATGTAGATTAACTGGCAGCGTTGCCATATTTCATCCGGCACCGCGTCAAAATCCGGCAAGTAACCGGAGTCTTCCAGCGTGTTCAGATAATACGGCTCGGCGCCCGCCAGCAAGGCCGCGCCTTCATAAATCTGGTAAAACGGGTTCGGCATGATGACGACGGGAGCCGGGCGAGTCGGGTCGACAAGACACTGGGCGAACGAAAACAACGCTTCGCGCGTGCCGTTGACCGGCAAGACCTGGGTTTCAGCATTGACCGCATCAGCCGGAATCCCGAAACGCCGGCTGATCCATGCGGCTATCGTTTGCCGGAGTTTGTCTATGCCTTTAGTGGTCGGATAGTTGGCCAAACCCTGTAAATGAGTTAACAGCGCTTCCTGGATTAAATGCGGCGTGGCATGAGTCGGCTCGCCCATAGACAGGGCGATATGAGGCTTGTCCGCAGGCGGAACGATGCCCTGTTTAAGTTGCGCCAGTTTCTCGAACGGGTAGGGATGTAAGTGTTTTAAATTCGGAGTCATCAATTTAGTTGCAACGCGGTTGTTTACCCATAGATTGAGCTTGCTGGAACAGTCCCATGGCTTGCGGCATGTGCTTTTCCAAGTCCTGAATGCGGGTGGCGTGCGAAGGGTGGGTGGACATGAATTCTAAAGGTTGCCGGCCTTGCGAGGCCTGTTCCATTTTTTGCCATAAGCCGATGCTTTGTCTTGGATCAAAGCCGGATTTCGCCATTAAATCGACGCCGATCATGTCGGCTTCGCTTTCATGGACGCGACTGTAAGGCATCAGTATGCCGTATTGAGCGCCGACTCCCAACAGGCCGAGCGCGGTTTGGCCTAAAGCGGTTTGCGGTGCGCTGACCGCCTGAATGATGCTCATGCCCTGGCTAACCGCCAATTCCTGCGAGGCCCGCTCGTTGCTGTGTCTGGCGAGTACGTGGCCGATTTCATGGCCGATGACTGCGGCTAACTGATCCTGATTGTCGACCAGCGACAGCATGCCGGTATGTACGCCGATTTTATTGCCGGGCAGGGCAAAGGCGTTAGGCGAGGCATCGTCAAAGACCACGACTTCCCAGTTGCCGCCGGTTTGTTGGGTGATTGCCCCGGCAATGCAGTTCGCAATCTGATTGTATTTGCTGTTAGTGCTGATCGGTTTTTGTTTTTTTAAATTATCGAAAGCCTGCAAGCCCATTTGATCGATTTGCGCATCAGGCATGAAAACAAGTTGGCTTCTACCTGTCGGGCTAGTAACACAGGCGTTTAATAGGCAGGCAGTTGCCAGAACTGGGAATATTTTTTTGAACATAAAAAATGACCGATAGTTTCTGATATACCGGCCATTTTAACGTAAGTTTGTTATAGGAGGGTTAAAAATGTACTTATTTTAGGATTTTGGCGAACATCTCATCATAGTCTTCTTTAGATAATACACCGCTGACTCCGGTGCGTTGATGCGCCTTATCGAAGAAATAGGTTCTGGGTAGCTCGCCATACCATTTCGGATCGATTTCAAATTGCAGTTTCTGGGTATTGTCATCGGCATAAGCCCAGTTTTCAATTTCGGCCAGTTGATTTTTTTCCAGGATCTGCTGGATTTGCTCGGTTGCGGACGGCTCATCCGCGGCTAGCATGATCATTTTAAGTTCCGGTTTGATCTTATGAATGCTGCTTAACAGTTCCATGTCCTTCAGGCATGAAGGGCAGTTGATAGACCAAACCACCAGCATGAACGGCTTGTTAGCGTTATTTGCCAATATTTGCCGATAACTCCCCGAGGCAAATGCTGCCGGCGCGGCATGCGCTGGACTATTAAAAGCGGTTAATAAAATAAATGCCAAGCTTGGAAAAAGTTTTTTTAAGGTCATGATTTGATTCCATGTGTGTAGGTTTTGTAGCTAATCATATTGTTGCTCCTTAAGCGTGTAACGCTTCGCTTATCCTTATAATAGCCAACCACGCTTACTTTGACGCTGACTTGGCAGCCTTTGCAGGTGAAGTCTTTCATTTGATAACGCCTTGTTCTTTTCACTAAAGTTTCGGAGTTTATTTTACCTGCATAACAGTCGCTCGTCCTGGATTTCCAAAGCCTCTAGCCTTAATGTCCTGGCATCAAGTGGGGGGACTTGCAAAAAACAGCATTCTATGTGGGCATCAATGGCCCGCCAAGCGGGACGGGGTTGCAAACCCCGTCCAACCACAGTGCTTTTCAATATTTACGCATTTTATTCGGAAGCCATCGCTTTAGCCCAGCGTCGTTAACTGGGTTAAAGCAGTGCTCCATTTTGGAAATAGTGTGTTAATGAATTGCTCTAAATGACTTTTTAAGTTGACTCATATTCTAAAGCAGCACCTAAAATTTAGCTGAAAATATAGTATCTAGTTGATTTTAATAAAAATTATTCGGCGACTCTGATATAAGCATTGGCTGGATTTGCCGGTGTCGCTTGCCGTTCATAGTGAATTTTTTACCTTAGCGGGCGTCGGCAATATGTGGTACAACATGATTCGACTGATTCTACCTACTATGACAGTCGGAAACAGGACGTCTATTGCATCGAATTTTGATTTGGAAGATCATTGGGTAAACACAACAACCGGATAATACTATGGCGATAAATACTAACAGACCCACATCCCCGCATTTGCAAGTCTACAAGCTGCCTTTAACAGGTATTATTTCCATCACCCACCGCATGACCGGCGTCATGCTCACAGCCGGTTTGATCTTATTCGTTTATGTTATTTCGGCGCTGGCGGGCGGCGCGGATTCCTACGCGGCAATGCAGGCTTTAATGAGTTTATGGCTGCTTAAATTAGTCGTCTGGGGTTTTGTTTACGCCTTGTTTTTCCACCTGTGCCACGGCATTCGTCATGTGATTTGGGATGCGGGCAACAGCTTTGAACTTGAAACGCTAAACCGCTACGCCATGATTGAGCTGGCGGCTTCTTTGGCGCTGACTTTAATGACTTTTGCGTGGGGATATTATGGACTATAGAACGCCTTTATCCAGGGTTCGGGGCTTGGGTTCTGCAAAAAGCGGAACCGGTCACTGGTGGATGCAGCGCGTCACCGCCGTGGCGCTGATTCCGCTGTCTTTCTGGCTGATCAACTTTCTGGGCTTGAGCCTGACCGCCCCCTATCAACAAACCGTAGACTGGCTGGCATCGCCGGTTAGCAGCGCCTGCATCGTGGCTTGGATCATCGCCGCTTTTTATCACGCCGCGTTGGGCTTGCAGGTGGTGATTGAAGATTATGTCGCCGCCGAAGGCCCCAAAATCATTTCGATCTGGGCTGTCAACTTGGCTTTTTTATTTTTGGCGATTACAGCGTTGCTGGCTGTGTTTCGCATTGTATCGATAGGGTGATTCATGGCCGCAGATTATAAAATTATTGAACATGCTTACGATGTAGTGGTAGTCGGCGCAGGCGGAGCGGGGCTTCGCGCTACCTTGGGCATGGCGGAAAAAGGCCTTAAAACCGCCTGCATCACCAAAGTCTTTCCCACCCGCAGCCATACCGTCGCTGCGCAAGGCGGCATCAGCGCAGCGCTGGGCAATATGGGCGAAGACGACTGGCGCTTTCACATGTACGACACCGTCAAAGGCTCCGACTGGCTGGGCGACCAGGATGCGATCGAATACATGTGCCGCGAAGCCATTCCCGCCGTGATCGAGTTGGAGCATTACGGCGTGCCGTTTTCGCGCACCGCCGACGGCAAAATCTACCAGCGCGCGTTCGGCGGCATGACCACGCATTACGGTAAAGGCTTGGCGCAACGCACTTGCGCGGCGGCCGACAAGACCGGCCACGCGATTTTGCACACCTTGTATCAACAGTCGTTAAAACATAAAGCTGAATTTTTCGTCGAGTACATCGCGCTGGACTTGATTATGGAAGACGGCGAATGCCGCGGCATCCTGGCTTGGTGTCTGGACGACGGCTCGCTGCATTTGTTCAAATCGCAAATGACGGTATTGGCGACCGGCGGCTATGGGCGCACGTTTTTTTCCTGCACCTCGGCACATACCGTGACCGGCGACGGCAATGCGATGGTATTGCGCGCCGGGTTGCCGTTACAGGATATGGAGTTTATCCAGTTTCATCCGACCGGCATCTACGGCGCAGGCTGCCTGATTACCGAAGGGGTAAGAGGCGAGGGCGGTTACTTGACCAATTCGCAGGGCGAGCGCTTCATGGAACGCTATGCGCCGTCGGCCAAAGATTTGGCTTCACGCGATGTAGTCAGCCGCGCGATGACCATTGAGATTGCAGAAGGCCGCGGCGTAGGGCCCCTGAAAGATCACATTTATCTGCATATTGAGCATCTCGATCCGGCCATCATTCACGAACGCTTGCCGGGCATATCCGAAACCTCCAAAATTTTTGCCAATGTCGATGTGACCAAACAGCCCATTCCGGTGCTGCCGACCGTGCATTACAACATGGGCGGCATACCGACCAACTACAAAGCCGAAGTGGTTACTTTGAAAGATGGCGATCCCGACGCGGTGGTGCCGGGCTTGATGGCAATCGGCGAGGCGGCCTGCGTCTCCGTGCATGGCGCAAACCGCTTGGGTTCAAACTCGCTGCTCGACTTGGTGGTATTCGGCCGTTCCGCCGCGATACGCTGCGCCGAATTGATCAAACCGGGATCGAGGCAAAAACCGTTGGCGAGCAACGCTTGCGACCAAGCCATCGCCCGTTTCGATAAAATCCGCAATGCGGGCGGCAGCCGCTCGACGTCCGATATTCGTTTGGATATGCAAAAAGTCATGCAAGCCAAGGCGGCGGTGTTCAGAACCGGCGCCACGCTGGCTGAAGGCATCACTATGATGGACGATGTCAGAAAAACCTTTGCCGATGTTAAAGTGACCGACAAGTCGCTGATCTGGAATACCGATCTGGTCGAAACGCTGGAGTTGGACAACCTGCTGAGCCAAGCTACCGTGGCGATTAACGCGGCAGGCAACCGCACCGAAAGCCGGGGCGGCCATGCACGGGAAGATTTCCCAAAGCGCGACGACGAAAACTGGCTGAAACATACCCTGACCTGGCTGGTTGACGATCAGGTTAAAATCGATTACCGGCCGGTACATTTGTATACCTTGACCGACGATGTTGACGCAATTCCACCAAAAGAGAGGGTGTACTAATGGCTGAATTTACCCTGCCTAAAAACTCGGTTTTAATCGAAGGCAAAACCTTTAAAGCGCCGGCAGGCGCAACCAACATCCGCCGCTTTGAAGTGTATCGTTGGGACCCCTCTTCCTCAGAAAACCCGCGCATTGACGCATTCGAACTGGACATGGACAGCTGCGGGCCGATGGTGCTGGACGCGATCCTGAAAATCAAAAACGAAATCGACAGCAGCCTGACCTTCCGGCGTTCCTGCCGCGAAGGCGTGTGCGGTTCCTGCGCGATGACCATCAACGGCAAAAACTCGCTGGCCTGTACCAAAGCCATCGACTCCTATTCCGGCACTATCAAGATTTATCCATTGCCGCATATGGATGTCGTTAAAGACTTGGTGCCGGATCTGACCCATTTTTATGCGCAATACGCCTCGATCAAACCGTGGATAGAAACCCAAACCCCGGCGCCTGCGGATTCCGAGCGTCTGCAAAGCAAAGAAGACCGGGAAAAACTGGATGGTTTATACGACTGCGTGCTGTGCGCCTGTTGCTCGACCAGTTGCCCCAGTTACTGGTGGAACAGCGAGCGTTACCTGGGCCCTGCGGTGCTGTTGCAAGCCTACCGCTGGCTGGTCGACAGCCGCGACGAAAGCACCGGCGAACGTCTGGACGAACTGGAAGACCCGTTTAAATTGTACCGTTGCCATACCATTATGAACTGCACCGATACTTGCCCCAAGGGCTTGAATCCGGCTAAGGCGATTGCCGAAACCAAGAAACTGTTGGTGCAGAGAAAGTTGGGCTGATGGACGATCCGGCTCGGTTAAAGTGGCAATGTCGGCGCGGGACTAAGGAGCTGGATTTTCTGTTGAATCGGTATTTGGAAACGGGGTATTTGGCGGCGGATCAGGGGGAGAGGGAGTTGTTTGTGGAGTTGTTGGGGATGGAGGATGATGAGTTGATTGGGGTCTTGATGGGGGAGTTTGAAGTGGCTGGAATGGCGGATTTGGTCGGGAAAGTTAGGGCGTTTGCTGGCGGCAACGTTTAAGATATACCGAGTTTTATATAACTGAAGCTTCCCTCAACTACAAAATAGGGTTTCTAAAATGAATCTTGCACAACTTGAATCTGAAATCTTCTCCCTACCCATTCAGGATCGAGCCGTTTTGGTTCAGCGGCTGTTATTGAGCCTTGAAGAAATATCCGAGTCGGAATTTGACCACTTGTGGGGTGATGTATCCGCGCACCGTGCTGCTGAGTTTGACGCTGGTAGGATGCAGGCCATTCCCGGCGAGGAAGTGGCAAAAAAAGTACGTGCATTGTTACGGTGAATTATAGCTTCCTACTCGAGGCAGAAGCTCAATACATAGAGGCGGTTCGTTTTTATGAAGAGCAGCAAGCCAAACTTGGGGAATCGCTTATTCATGAGTTTGAACGAATTGTCGCCTTAATTATTGAGCGACCGGAAGCTTGGCGCTTAGTTCATCCCTCAGGGATTCGCTGTGCGGGGTTATTGCGTTTTCCTTATTCAGTGTTTTATCGGGTGATTCCTGATGGAGTGCAGATTACGGCGTTTGCGCATCATCGACGCCGTCCGGGATATTGGCTTACGAGGGTTGGCTAAGAATAATAACTGATGTTACGCATGCTCATAATAAAAAGCGTAGTCCACGAAAAACACGAAAATAGTTAAAACACATCAGAACGTTGCCAGGCAGACCTTCCAGGTTTTAAAAAACCTTCAAGCGGGACGGGGTTTGCAACCCCGTCCCTAATGTTTATGTTGATGAAATTGATAATTCCGAATATAAAATAAATAGGCAGCTTATGAACAGCACACAAATTCAATATATTTCAAATGAAAACGGCAAGCCGACGGCGGTTATAGTGCCGATTGACTTATGGCAACAAATACTTGCAGAACAAGAGACTGCGTATTTACTAAAAAGCGCAACTATGAAACAACGGTTATTATCCGCGAAAGGGCGCAAAGAAGGCATCGAGTTTGGGGAGGCTTGTGAAAAGCTTGGAATTTGATGCGATTGGTTTTGAAGACTTGGCATGGTGGGTGGAACAAGACCGCAAAAAGGCGATAAAAATCTTAAAATTGATTAAAGAAATACAACGCACACCATTCACGGGAACAGGAAATCCAGAGCCGTTAGGCATGATTTGTCGGGTTGCTGGTCACGGCGTATAGACCAAGAGCATCGGTTAGTTTATGAGATTCTTGATGATAAAATACGGATTTTGGCGTGTCGTTATCATTACTGACGTTAGAGTTAATTTACCAACGCTGTAAGGCGGATTCGCGCCAGCAATCCGCCATGATCGTGATGATCTAAGTCGACTTCCAAGCGGGACGGGGCAGCAAGTTGCTTCACGGGTTCGGCAAAGGCGGCGGTGTTTTAAGCTGCGTTTTTTAGCCCGATTTTCTTATTTCCCGTAATTCTGCGCCAGATAATCGATGATGACCTGCTTGTCGGCATCATTGATCGGCGCACCCATACTACCGATCATTTTGCCGACTGTTTTTTCCCAGCCGGCCCGGTCCAGCACCGCGGCGTGTGCGGTGATATAGTCCAGGCTGTGACACATTGCGCACTGCGCAACGACTTGGTTTTTGCCGGGTCTGTCTTTCAGAAATATCCGGTTTTCCCCGGCTGTAGCCGTGGCGGCTAAAAACGATAACAATAAAATCAGCGTTCGCATCATGTTCTCCTCAAACCAGCCGGACGGTGATTTTCTGCACGGCGTTGTGGTGGTAGCCGGAAGGATTCGGGATCGGCTCCAGCGGTTGGGTCGCCCCGGAATGACTGGTTGCCCGCGCCATGATCCGGTATTGTCCGGGATGTTTAGGTTCAAAGACAAAATGCCATTGCCGCCAGGAAAAGCGTCCGTAATCCTGCTTCAGCGCGGCCTGCTGCCAATTGCCGCCTCCATCCGTGGAAATTTCCACTTTTGCGATGCCATTGCCGCCGTCCCAGGCTACGCCCTTGATTTCGATGGCCTTGGCATTGGGCAAGGTCTGTCCGTCTTCCAGATTGGTGATCAATGAATTGACCAGTATTTCCGTGATCGGCATAGTCGTCTTGGTTTCCTGTGAGCCAAATTGCCCGCCGGGAAAGCGATTCTTGGGGATGCGGTAAGCGGTCTTCATCCAAAAGCCGTCGAAGGGTTCGGATATGACATTAAACGCGGTCAGATGCTTGATCCAATAGGTGGCGGTCCAGCCGGGAATGATCAGACGGGCGGGGAAGCCGTTCCAGTGGGGCAGCGGTTCGCCGTTCATCTCAAAGGCGATCAGGGTATTCTCATTAAGCGCTTTCGCCAGCGGCAGGCTTTTGACAAAGTTCGGCGTTGTCGGCAGCACCCCCGAATCGGCGCCGGCCAGACTCACTTCCAGCGCGGATTTGTCGATCCCGGCTCCCGCAAGCACATCTTTCAAGCGAACGCCGCGCCAGAGCGCATTGCCCATCGCGCCGGAACCCCATTGTAATCCGGGAACAGGCGGTTCAAACGCTCCCCGGCGATTACCGGAACATAGACACAGGGCGGCGATTTCGACTTGTTCGAAATCCTTGCGTAATTGTTCAAGGCTGAGTTCCAACGGCGTACGAATCGCATCGCCGCCGATGCGCAGCCGCCATTCGCCGGTTTTTATCTCGGGAATCACGGCGTTATGGTAACGCACGAAGAAGCGGTTATTGGGCGTAAAGGGCGCATCGAAATAATCGATCGGCGTTTCGTAATTGGGCGGACGGTAAGTTTGTTTAATTAGCGCCTCTTTGCCGGGAAGGGTATCCGGTATCGTTGCTTGCTCGCCCCCCGTAGCCGCAGCCAAGCCCGATCGTTGCAGCAAAGTCAAGCCGCCGAGTGCTGCTAGGCCGCCTGCGGTCTTCTTGATAAAATGTCTTCTGTCGACCATAAAATATCTCCTTGGTTGGATGCCTAGCTATGCTGTGAACGATCAAAATTACGAAAAATCAATGTCGGGTTAGCCACAACGCGTTGCGGTATGGGTTTACGCTAGTGCTAATTTGCCATTATCGCTGTATTGATTAAAAATCCGCAACGGTGATCGCTTGGACATGCTTTTATGGAGATTGATTTCGTGGATGTTCGCCATGTGTCGTCACCGGGTACGTGAATGTTGTTGCCCAATTGACAAGGTTTATCCGGGTTTACCGCACTATCATGAGCAGGGTATTCTCAAAAATACCCGCCATGAGAGATGAATGATTTGTAACCCAAACTGATGATGGATCTGACATCGTCAAACATCTCGATAATTTGATAAGTGAAAATAAAAAATATCGGGTAAAAAACGTCAGGTTTTGAATGCGACCAGTTACTGATTGATTTTAAGTATTTGTTCGGGACAAAGTATATGTTTCCCAGCACAGTAACCGTTATTCCGATCACGGCGCCGGAGATAATATCGGTTGGGTAATGCAAGCCTAAATATATTCTTGGAAAAGCGATAAGCAGTGTCGTATAGGCAAGCGCAAAAGCGCCTGCTTTTTTGGATACGAATAACAGACCGGCGGATAGGGAAAAAAATAATACCGCATGGTCGCTTGGGAATGAGCTCCAGCTATCAAGAAAATTAGGTTTTTCCAGTCCATAGGGAAGGAAAAAATCTAATTTTTTTTCGTATAACGGCCTGATACGAAATGGGAGCGTTAACGACAAAAGTCTGGAAATGAATTCCGCAATAAAGCAACACAGCAGCGTTGAAAGTATATGCTCGCGATTATGCGACTGACGATCACCACCCTTAAACCATGCCCACCATATAAGCGTTACTAATACGCCTCCTTTTAACAAATTGCAGGCGGATAACAACGCGATAATTTTGTTAAATGTTAATGAATATTGAGAAAACTGGTTAATGTAAACCATTATGTGAAGATCAAAAGTATTCATATCCATATTCACTATTTAAAGATGTTTTAATCAGCCGGTTCTGCCTTGCGATTCATTGCGTGACCTTGGCGATGTCCGAACTCGGTAAGGTCGTTTTTTAGCAACGGTAATCAGCGGCCTTCTATTTCTAGGTATCATAAGGTTTGGCTTTATCAATCATGACTAAAGTCTGGGCCACGCTCGGACAGATGTATATAGGTATAATTACATAGGCTGTTTTAATTGGAATTTATCGTGGTTGACGACATGGACGGTCGACAAAAATTGCCTGGTCTCTCGGTTTGTCATTTTTCAGGACCGTAGGCTGACAATTGATGCATTAATCCAAAGCGAATGACGGTTACCGATTAGATAAGTTGCAAGAAGACCGGCGTCGTCATTCGGATCGCAACCCCTCAGTTCGCACATAGGTAAGTTATTAAATTTATGTGTTTTTATTAAATTCACGTTGAGTTGTTTCAGCTCGGAACTTTGATGTTTAAGGGTGTAGGGCGCGTTGTTATGCGATAATTAACGGATAAAACAGCAAATAAATAAGGAAACACCATGTTCTCATTGCAAACCATCTTCGGCAAAGGCGATAAATTTTACGGCTTGCTTGAAGCCAGCGCCGAGTCCGCGCGTTCGTCGGCTAAGGCATTGATCGAGCTTTTAACCACGCCGGCGACGCAACAATCATTGGAAAAGTTTAAGCAGGCGCGGCGCAGGGAAAAAGATTTATTCGGACAAATCAGCGAGGAATTAGTCAATACTTTCGTTACAGTGCTCGATCGCGAAGATATTGAAGCCCTTAATAGCGCCCTTTATAAGATTCCTAAAGTCGTGGAAAAGTTTGCCGAGCGGTATACGGTAGCCTTGGGGCGTATTGGCGATGTGGATTTCGCCGTCCGTGCGGCCATGCTGGAACAAGCTTGCGAAGTCTTGGAACAAATGGTCGGATTGTTACGCAAAGGGATGGATTTGGACAAAATCAAAAAATTAAACGATCAGCTGCAAACCATTGAAGCCGAAGCTGATCGGCAAATACTGGCGTTGTATCGAGACGCCTATGCCAATGAGACCGACCCGATCCGTTACTTGGTAAAAATGGACTTATTTGAAATCCTCGAAAAAGCGATTGACCGCTGCCGCGATGCCGGCAATGTCGTCTACCATATCGCCTTAAAAAACTCATAAAAGGCTTATCATGCTGACCTTGCTTTTGCTTGTCATTCTGGTCGCGCTGGTATTCGAGTTTATCAACGGATTCCACGATACCGCGAACTCTATCGCCACGGTTGTCGCCACCAAAGTCTTAACGCCAACGCAAGCGGTTATACTCGCCGCAGTGACCAATCTGGTCGGTGCGTTATCGGGTACCGCAGTGGCCAAAACCATTTCGTCGGGATTAGTGGACACCGGTCTGGTGAACATCAGCTCCGAAGTTTTGATCTGCGCGCTGCTCGGCGCAATTATCTGGAATCTGATTACCTGGGCATTGGGCTTGCCGTCCTCTTCCAGTCATGCCTTGATCGGCGGTTTGTGCGGTGCGGCGCTTGCCGCCGGAAACAATAATTTCGAGGTGCTGATCTGGTCGAAAACTGCGCTAGTCTGGACGGAAAACAAAGGCTTGCTTTGGAAAGTAGTGATTCCGATGATCAGTTCGCCGATTGCCGGTTTTGTTTTGGGCATCGTTATCATGGGCGGCTTGATGGCGATTATTAGCGGCATGAGCTCCGCAGGCGGCGTCATGGAGCGAATGGCGCGGCCAAAATGGGTTAATGCGGTGTTCGGCAAAGCCCAGCTTTTGTCGGCCGGTTATATGGGCTTTGCGCACGGCAGCAACGATGCGCAAAAAACCATGGGCATCATCGCCTTAGCCATTTTCACCGCTAACAGCGCCGGTACGCTCGATCAGTTGCCGCACTGGGCTGAATTTTTACGGCCGGATGGCGGAGAAAAAGACATCGATACCTGGATCGCCTGCACCTGCGCGCTGGTCATGGCGTTGGGCACGGCGGTCGGCGGATGGCGTATTATCAGGACTCTCGGTCACAAAATGGTCAAATTGCACCCTATAAACGGTTTCGCGGCGGAAACCAGCTCAGCGACCATTTTGTTGACCGCCGCCCATTTCGGGATGCCGGTTTCCACCACCCATAGCATTTCAACAGCGATTATGGGCGTAGGTTTTGCCAAGAATCCCCACGCACTTAAACTTTCCGTCATCGAACGGATTGTTTGGGCTTGGGTTTTGACGATTCCGGCGGCGGCCGGGGTATCCTGGGGGATGGTGACTTTGTTGTTTGGCTTGCATTAGAGCGGGACTGTCCCTGATGTATCCCCACAAATTTTCCAAGTTCGTCGTTCAGGCAGGGATGCCGGCATCCCTGCCTGAACGACGACTACAATTAAATCGAGTTTCTCTGTCGGGTATCTGTAAACTATCTTCTTCGCGGTTGTAAGCGACAGTATCTACTAAATTAAAGCGTAGTCCACGAAAGGCACGAAAAGCACGAAAAACAAAGCGCATCTCTCTCCTGTCCGTCATGCCTGTGTCAAGTCACATACCTGTCATGAACGTTGTCAAAAGAAATGTGGCTAAATGCTTGGCATTACATCGTTAACCGAGAAATATACTGCTCTCTATTTTTTCGTGTCTTTCGTGCTTTTCGTGGACAATGCGTAACATCAGTTAAATAACTTTTTTGAGTTTTCTGCAAATTCCTGGAGTTTACGATGACGACAACTAAAGTTTTATCAAACAGCCTTCCGCGTTATCGCACCCCAAAAAGCCTGTTCGGATTGACCGGGCTTTTAAGTCTATTGTTGTTGCTGAGCGGTTGCCAGACGGCATTAAGCCCCGAGCAGGTTACGAGGGCGTTTTGGGAAGCAATGGCGCAAGGTGATCCCGATTCTGCCGGAAAATACGCCACTCAAGAGACGCAACATCTTGTGACTAAGCAGCAAAATCTGGAAGATGCGACAGTAACGACGGGGGCGATTTTTATCGACGGTTCCAATGCAAGGGTGGCAACGGTCATGACCTTAAAAAAACCTGAGAGTCACAAGGATTTATCTTTCGATACCGTTTTATTAAAAGAAAACGAGTTATGGAAAGTCGATTATCAGCGAACGCTGAACAACCTATCAAACCTGCCTTTCGGGGATATTTTTAAAAGCTTGCGAGCGATAGGCGAGACCATTAACAAGGAGTTGGAACAGCAAATTCCTTTGTTCGAGAAACAAATCAAATCCTTCAGCGATGAGCTAATACGGCAATTGGACGAGTTTCGCCGTCAGCTGGAAAAAGCGGCCCCGCCTGAAAAACAGCAGCCGCATTCCAGCACCCTATAACGTGGTGTCTCCGGGTTCTCTAATTATCAACGGGTTTTTTATGCGCATTAAAACTATATTTCTCCTCAGCGCTTTTATTTTCATTGTTACGGGTTGCGAGTTTCAAAAGCCGGATTATCTGAAAATGATAACCGCGACTGAATTAAATCGAATCATGCAAAACGAGGATATATTTCTGGTTGATGTTCACTCGCCGGAACAACAGCATATCAAAGGCACCGACCTTTTTATTCCTTACAACGAAATCGACAACTACAAAGACACGCTTCCTAAAGATAAAAATACCGCTATTTATCTGTATTGCGCGGGCGGCCCTATGGGAAATGCGGCTGCAAGGTCGCTGCATGAAATAGGCTACCCTAACTTATTCAATCTTGAGGGCGGAGCAAAGGCTTGGCAAAAGGCTGGATTTTCTTTTGAATAAGCGGATGAGTTGTTGATGTGACACCCAAAACTTAATCTCAATGATACGACAGATTCGGCCGAACTGCGGCATTTGCGAATGGTCGAGATCGATTCCAAGCCGTCTGTCGGGCTTGTCAGTTATCGATGCTTAATTAAACATCGCATAAAGCGTTGTTAGATAACTTGGCACTAATTCATCACCTTCGACAGGAGCCCAGGGCGCCCGCTCTTCAGGTTCAAGTGGAACAAATGGCCCGGACTTAGCCTCAAAGAATACAGTTCCATTTTTCAGTGCAAGTACGGTGTGAAAAGTACCGTAAGGAATGTTAACGCCAACCGTTTCAGTATTCGCTTCTAATATTAGCTTTTGCTCAACGTTGCCTGTTGAGTCGAAAACTATTAAGCCCAGTTGACCGGAAAGGCAAATGATAGTCTCCGCTTTATTTGGGTCATTATGTTTATGCGGCATAACATATGAATGTGGCTCTATAGCATTTAATAATCGGTGCGTTTGAGCTTCACAATTTTCATGAAAATTGTGGTTCTTACGACGGCGCGGCGATTCTATGGCCTCCATACTAAGCTTTTTGAGCAGTTGTTGATTAATGGGTGTAATCATGCGTTTTTGATCCTATCTTCCGGATTAATTAAGAGCTGATGTTACGCATGTAGCTCATAAAAAAGCGTAGTCCACGAAAGGCACAAAAAGCACGAAAAAAACCGGGTACGGGAACAATAAGTAAAGCCCATCGTCAAGTTTAGAAAGATGCATGCCGTAAACCGGGAAACATACGGCGCTCTATTTTTTCGTGTCTTTCGTGCTTTTCGTGGACAGTGCGTAACATCAATTAAGATTTCAACAGGCTGCACTATACCACTACTCGCGATCCACGGCGAATGCGCACTTTGTAGCATTTAGCGACTTAAGGAATGTGCATGAAATGACTTGGGCAAGTTGCTAATAGCCGGAGTGCAGGCTTCGCCTGCAAGCGCAAGCGAAGCTTGCACTCCGGTTGAAAATTTATCGGCGCGAGTTGTTCAAGTTATTTCATGCATACTCTTAAGCAATACACTTCACCGTTTGAAACAGCGGGCTTTCATGAGCGCTCAAGTGAAATCATGTCGGGATAACTGCTCGATAAACCAGCGCAAGACTTTGCCTTTATTGGTGGTTTTCCAGGCCATGTGAAGAGCATCAACCGGTATCGTGTCTTCTACCGGCAGCGCGACTAGCAGGCCTTGTTCAAGCCTGTCCTGAATCCGATGCCCAGGTAAAAAACCGACGCCTAAACCGGCGCATAGAGCGTTTATTTTTTCCGCCACCGACGGCACGCTTAATACCGGTCGCTTGCTGAATACCCGATGGCTTTGCGGCGCCTGATTTCTGGATGAATCCCTGACCACGATAAAACGGTGTTGCTCAATCAGTTGCCGGGAGAGCGGCAATGCCGCCTGGGTCAGTTGATGGCCCGGCGCAACGGCGAAAACCCACTCAACCTGCCGAATCTTGTGATATTTAATGCCCTGATTCGGCGTTGGTCCGGCGCCGGCGCCTATGGCCAGATCGGCTCGGTTACTGGTTATCGCTTCTTGCGCGCCGCCCAGCACTTCTTCGTAAATATTGATTTCAATATCCGGCAGTACCTCGTAAAACCTGGCTATAAACGGATAAATGAAATCAAAATCCAAAATTGAATCTATCGCAATATTGAACACAGGTTCCCAGCCGTTATGGGTCTTTTTGGCGGCTATAGCCAGGCGTTCGGTTGCCGCCAGAATTTCCCGGCCTTGATCAAGCAAGACTTTTCCGGCCTCGGTCAATACGGCTTTTCTGCCTTCCTTACGAAACAACACCACATCCAGGTCCTGTTCCAGTTTCTGCACGGTATACGATATTGCCGAAGGGACCCGGAACAGCTCATTAGCCGCGGCGGCAAAACTGCCTTTTCGGACTATCGCATCCAGCACTTCCAGCGCATCGAGGGTGATAGGATATTTCATGCTGTCTGTTCGTGTTTATTGTCGGCTACCCATTGCAAGCCAAACTTGCACTCCGTATGGCCTAGACAGTTCGCAGCGTATCGCCTGAAGTCGGCAGCTTTATTGTTCAAATATTTTGAATCTACCAAGCAAAATTGATCGCTTTTTATTATTCCGGCCAATTCTATAATGATCTCGACATTTCAAATTGTTTAACACTTAAGAGGTTACCATGAAAAATTTAATCAATAAAACACTGGATGCTAACGCAGGTTTGGAAGCCGTTATATTACGGGTGCCAATCGGCTTGATTTTGGCCGCGCATGGCAGCCAAAAATTATTCGCGTGGTTTGGCGGATACGGTTTGGACGGAACAGGGCAATGGATGGCGTCGGTGGGTTTAACGCCAGGGTTTGTGATGGCGTTATTAGCGGGCAGCGCCGAATTTTTTGGCGGTGTTGCGTTGATCCTGGGCTTGCTGACGCGTCCGGCGGCGATGTTTAATGCGCTGACAATGCTGGTGGCGCTGTTTTGGGTGCATTGGGGAAAAGGCTTTTTTATGGATACGCATGGTATTGAATATGCGTTGGCTTTATTATCGGCCACCACGGCGCTGATATTTATCGGCGGTGGACGCTACTCGCTGGATGCTCTGATCGAGACAAAATTATTGGAGGCTAAAGATGAATAAGCAAACACGTCAACTCGCGGCGGTCATCACCGGACAAAACACTTCGGATGGCGCCGGCGTCAAACTGAAACGTATCGTCAGTCAGCAGCAAAAAAACGCTTTCGATCCTTTTATCCTGTTGGATGAATTCGGCTCGGACGAACCGACGGACTATGTCGGCGGTTTCCCCGATCATCCGCATCGCGGCTTTGAAACCGTGACGTATATGCTGACAGGCGCGATGCTGCACCGCGATCATCTGGGGCATGAAGGGCATCTGCGGGCAGGCGATGTACAATGGATGACGGCCGCGCACGGCATTATTCATTCGGAAATGCCGGAACAGGAAAACGGCTTGTTACACGGCTTTCAGCTATGGATTAACTTGCCCGCTAAAGAAAAAATGAAGCCGCCGCATTACCAAGAGTTTTCCGCCGCAAGAGTTCCGCAGGTCGCATTGACGGACGGCGGTTACATCAAGGTCATTGCCGGCGACTATGTGACCGAAACAGGAGAAATATCCGGCCCGGTAACCGGCGTGGCGACACAACCGTTGTATTTCGATGTGCTGTTAAGCCCAAGGCAACAGTTGGATATTCCAATAGGCCCGCAACATACGGTGTTAATCTATGTTTACAAAGGCGAGCTGGCTATCGGCGCATCGGATAAGGTATTAAAGGCCGGGCAACTGGGGCAGTTGATTAACGGCGATAATCTACAGTTGGCAACGCAAGATCAGTCGGCGCAATTTCTGGTATTAGCCGCGCTGCCGTTGAAAGAACCGGTGGTGCAATCAGGCCCGTTTGTAATGAACAGCATTGAAGAAATCGAGCAGGCGTTTCGCGATTATCGCGACGGCGTGTTGACGCAGTAAGGCTTAACTTTCGTTAAGGCGAGAAACCTGCCGATATGCAGACCTTCCAGGTTTTAAAAACCTGGAAGGTCTTTCCGAACGGCGAGACATTCGCTTACGTATAACGGTAATCGCTCCGCGTTGGAACGATAAGTTCAGCTTTCAGAGCGTGATTACTGACCCAATCCTAAGCAATTTTTATCCAATCAGACAAAGGTGATAAACATGCAGCAAAAACCTGCAACAACCCAGGTAAAAATTCACGATATTATCCAGGCGCGCTGGAGTCCCAGAGCTTTCGATCCCGACAGAATGGTCAATCATGATGATTTGCTGGCGCTGCTGGAAGCCGCGCATTGGGCGCCGTCTTGTTTTAATGACCAGCCGTGGCGTTTTGTGGTGTGCGATAAAGCCGCCGATGCAACCGGCTGGCAACTTGCGTTTTCAACCTTGGCTGAAAAAAACCGGCGATGGGCCAAGAACGCACCGGTATTGATACTTTCCGTGGCAATGGAAAATTTCAATCATAACGGCCAAGCTAACCGCTGGGCGATGTACGACACCGGCGCCGCCAGCGTCAGTTTGTGTTTGCAGGCTACCGCGTTGGGGATATGCGTGCATCAAATGGGCGGCTTTGATGCCGAAAAAGCCCGCGAGGTGTTTAATCTTCCGGGCGATTGCAGGCCGATGGCCATGATGGCCGTCGGTTATCAAGCCGATGTCGAGGTGCTTGATGACGATTTTAAAGAGGCCGAATTAGCCGCACGGTCCAGAGCCGTATTGACTGAACGGTTTTATGTCGGGCAATGGGGTAAGGGTATCGAATGATTTGTCTCTAGCGCCTGTCCCCGTTGGTTACAGTTTCGTGCAGCCGCGGCAGTTTATATTCAGAAAATCCTGTCTTCTATACGATAGCCGTAATTGACAATCAAACGATTGATTGACACAATATCAATCAATCGTTTGATTTTTTTATGGTAAGCAATTCACTGGGGCGACATGGTCAAAAACGGAAACACCGACATAGAAACGCATGATGCACGCAGCAGGTTGGTCATTTCGGCATTGCGGCTGTTTGCGGAAAAAGGTTTTGAGGCGGCCACCACCCGAGAAATCTGTGAAGCGGCGGGGGCGAATATTTCGGCTATCCGCTACTACTTCGGCGATAAGGCCGGACTTTATCGCGCTGTGTTCACTGAGCCGATCGGCGAGACAAAACGCGATGGCGATATTGCAACGAATTTAGACCTGCCTTTAGCTGAAGCGTTAGCCAGGTTTTTCATGGAATTCCTTGAGCCCCTTAAAAAAGGCGAGGAGATCAGGCTGGTGATGAAGCTGCATTTCCGGGAAATGATCGAGCCGACCGGAGTCCGGCAACAGGAAACGGATTGTAAAATCAAGCCGCAACATGACGCTTTGGCGGCGATCCTTAAAAAACAACTGGGTTTGCAACGCATTGATGCCGATGTGCATCGCCTGGCTTTTGCGATCATCGGCATGGCCGTGCATTTTTATGTCGGGCAAGAGGTTGTTTCGGCTATTTCGCCGCAACTGTTGAGCACCCCCAATGCGATAGATGTCCTGGCGGAACGTCTGGCCGGTTACGCCGCATCGATGATCGAAGGCGAAGCCCGGCGTCGGACACAAGGGGCGTTATGAGCAATAAAAATCTGCGGCCGCTCAGTCTGAGCCTGCTGTCTTTGCTGCTGTCAGCATGCGGCTCCGGCGGTTTGCTGACCACCGTCGGTCCTGATTACCAAACCAAGCCTTTCCAGGCCGCCGCCAACTGGCAAGCGCCTCAGCCGGGCGATCATCATTTAGCGACTGCCCATCAAGGCGACCCGGCCAATCTTAACCGGTGGTGGCGCCGTTTCAATGATCCGGTCCTGAACCGCTTTTTAGCGGCAGCCCAGCAAGAAAGCGCGTCCGTGGCCGATGCCAAGGCTCGCATCGAACAAGCCAGAGCCAACCTGGTCGGCGCCGACGCCGCCTTGTTGCCTACCATAGACGCCAGCATAGGCGCGAAACGCTCTTCTTCTTCCTTTGGGGGAACGCCGTTCGTATGGAACCAATTCCCGGCCGGGCTGCAATCCAGCTGGGAAATCGACTTGTTCGGAGGCTTGGCGCGCCAGGAGCAAGCGGCCCGCAGTCAGCTGGAATCGAGACATGCAGCCTGGCACGATGCCCGTGTCGCGTTGGCGGCGGAAGCCGCCAACGCCTATCTGGCTTATCGTTATTGCGAGGCGCAAGTACATATCGTGCAGGCCGATACCGAGTCGCGCCGGGAATCGGCGCGGCTCTCGGATATCGCAGGTAAAGCCGGATTCCGCGCGCCGGGCGATGTCGCGCTTGCCAACGCCAGTGCTGCGGAAGGCAACAGAACGTTGCTGCAGCAACAAGCGCAGTGCGAACGTTCGGTAAAAAGCCTGGTGGCAATGACCGGCTTACAGGAAGCGGAAGTGCGTAAATTGCTAACTGAAGCACCGGACCGGGTGGCAAAATTACCTAGCCCGCCGGCGTTCCGCATTGATTCCCTGCCTGCCCGCGTGCTATTGCAACGGCCCGACCTGGCCGCCGCCGAGCGCGATGTCGCGGAAGCCAGCGCCAATATCGGCGTCGAGCAGGCTAAGCGCTTTCCGAAGTTGAGCCTGTCCGGCAACATCACGCCGACCTTGCAAAACATGAACGGGGGAGCGTTTATGCTCGCGCAAACCTGGGCGCTCGGTCCGACGCTCAGCTTGCCGCTGTTCGATGCCGGTAAGCGGGCCGCCGATGTGGAAGCGGCGCGAGCCCAATATCAGGCTGCCGAAAGTAAATTCCGCAGCAAGGTGCGCACGGCGGTGAAAGAAGTGGAAGACGCCTTGGTGCGCTTGGACAGCGTTAGCCAACGCTTACCCGAAGGCCGCAAGGCCGTCACCGGTTACCGGGCAAATTTTCTGGCTGTCCGGGAACTTTTTCAGGTCGGTTTAGGCAATTTGATTGATGTCGAAACATCAAGGCGTAACGTCCTGTCCGCTGAAATGGCCCTTAAAGAATTGGAGCAGGAACAAGTCAGCGCCTGGATCGCGCTCTATCGCGCAGCCGGCGGCGGTTGGGAAGGCAACGATCAGCCTCAAAAAGCCGATGCCGTCTCAAGCAACGGCAATCCGGAAAAACCGGATCGCTATTTAAATCATCAAGTCGATTTCAGCGAAGGAAAATCATGACCAAAGGAAAAATAGCCGCTCTGTTGGCCGTCTTAAGCGTACTGGCCGGCGTTGGCATTATCGCCGGACGCAGCCGGCCTGCCGTCGATGCGGTTGTGGCGCCTAAACCCGCGCTCAGCGTTACGGTAATCCAGCCTGCCATGCGCGATATTGCTATGACATTGACCGCCAACGGTTCGATAGCGCCGTGGCAGGAGGCCATTATCGGCGCTGAAGTCAGTGATCTGCATTTGACCGAGGTGAATGTGCAAGTGGGCGAAACCGTAAAGAAAGGCCGGTTGCTGGCGGTTTTTTCCGACGAAAGCGTGTTAGCCGATGTCGCCCAAAGCCGCGCGGCGCTGGCCGAGGCTGAGGCTAATCTGGCCGATGCGCGGGTTAATGCCGAACGGGCCCAACAAATCTCGGCTTCCGGGGCGCTCAGCAGCCAGCAAGTGAACCAATATCTGACCAGCCAAAAAACCGCTAATGCCAAGGTGCAGTCGGCTAAAGCGCAGTTGGATTCGCAATTGTTGCGGCTGAAATATACTAAGGTTTTAGCCGGCGACGATGGCGTTATTTCCTCCCGTAGCGCCACGTTGGGGGCGGTCGCGTCAAAGGGGCAGGAATTGTTTCGCATGATCCGGCAAAACCGGCTGGAATGGCGGGGCGAAGTCACTGCTGCGGAAATGGCGCAACTTAATCCCGGCATCGCTGTTAGCGTCGAGGTGCCCAACGTCGGCAGCATTAAGGGCAAGATTCGCTCGCTGGCGCCGACCCTGGATGTGCAGAGCCGCAATGGCTTGGTTTACGTGGATTTACCCGAAGCCGCACGGCATGGCTTGCGCGCCGGAATGTTCGGGCGCGGCGAATTCCACATCGGCGTCAAGGTCGGTCTCACCGTGCCTCAGGCTGCGCTGTCGCTGCGCGAAGGCTTTAGCTATGTGTTCAAGCTGGGCGAGCAAAACGGCGAACGGGCCAAAGTCTCGCAGGTCAAAGTGCAGCTGGGCCGAAGAACCGATGACGGTTGGGAAATACTGTCGGGACTCCATCCTGAGGATAGGCTGGTCGCCGTCGGCTCCACTTTTCTGGCCGATGGCGATACTGTGCAGGTAGTACAGCCATGAACGTCTCCGCATGGTGCATCCGCAATCCTATTCCGGCGATGATGTTGTTTGTGCTGCTGAGCTTCGGCGGCATGCAGAGTTATCAGTCGATGAAGATTCAGAATATGCCGGATCTGGATTTGCCCACGGTGACGGTTTCCGCCTCGCTGCCCGGCGCTTCGCCTTCCCAACTGGAAACCGAGGTGGCCCGTAAAATCGAAAACGCTATCGCCACCTTGCAAGGCCTGAAACACATCACCACGAAAGTGCAGGACGGCAGCGTCACTATTACCGCCTCATTTCGACTGGAAAAACCGGTGCAGGAAGCCGTGGATGACATGCGCTCCGCCGTTTCCAAAGTGCGCTCCGATCTGCCGGCCAATTTGCGCGACCCGATTGTTACCAAGCTGGATTTGGCCAGCGCTCCGATCCTTGCGTTTACCCTCGCATCCCCCCGGCGCGATGATGAGGCCTTGTCCTGGTTTGTCGAAGACACCGTTGCCAGGACGTTGCTCAGTGTGCGCGGTGTTGGCGCGGTTAGCCGGGTGGGCGGCGTTAGCCGTGAAGTGACCATTGCCTTGGACCCGGTCAAACTGCAAGCGTTGGGCGCGACGGCTGCCGATATTTCCCGCCAATTGCGCGAGATACAAAGAGAAAGCGCCGGCGGCCGCATTAATATGGGTAACGGCGAACAACCGGTACGTACCTTGGCCAATGTCGCTTCGGTGGAAGAAATGCGACCGCTGCAAATCTCTTTGGCGGACGGCCGCCGTATTCGGCTCGACCAAGTCGCGACGATCGACGACACCGTGGCCGAACCTCGGTCCCTGGCTATGCTTAACGGCAAATCGGCGGTAGGGTTTGAAGTCACTCGCAGCCGCGGCGCCAGCGACGTGGAGGTAGGCGAGGGCGTGCAAAAAGCGGTAGCGGAATTACGCGCCTCCAACCCGGATATAGAATTTACCGAAGCGTTCAATTTTGTTACCAGGGTACAAGAAGAGTTCCAGGGTTCCATGACCATGCTTTATGAAGGCGCCTTGCTGGCCGTGCTGGTCGTATGGCTGTTTTTAAAAGATTGGCGGGCGACTTTCATCTCCGCCGTAGCCCTGCCGCTGTCGATAATTCCGGCCTTTTTGGGTATGGACTATTTGGGATTTTCCCTGAACGGCATCACTTTATTGGCGCTATCCCTGGTGGTCGGCATTCTGGTGGACGATGCTATCGTCGAGGTGGAAAACATCGTGCGCCACTTGCGGATGGGCAAAACACCCTATCAGGCGGCGATGGAGGCGGCAGACGAAATCGGCCTGGCGGTGGTGGCTACCACCTTTGCGCTGGTTGCGGTATTTCTGCCCACGGCTTTTATGAGCGGGATTGCCGGGCGTTTTTTCAAGCAATTCGGCTGGACCGCAGTACTGGCGGTGCTGGCCTCGTTGGTCGTGGCAAGGATGTTGACACCGATGATGGCGGCTTATCTGTTAAAAGATAGCAAGCACTCCGAACCGCCGGAGGGGCAGGTCATGCAAAACTACATGCAGCTGGCGACCTGGTGTCTTGAACATCGCCGAACCACGATGGCGGCTGCGGCGGCGTTTTTTATCGGCTCCTTGTTGCTGATTCCTTTGCTGCCCACGGGGTTCATTCCGCCGGATGACAATCCGCAAACGCAGGTTTTCATCGAGTTATCGCCCGGCGCTTCTCTTGCCCAAACCAGCGCTTCGGCGGAAGCCGCCCGGCAACTGCTGGCAAACGTACCTTATGTGAAATCGGTTTACGCTACCCTGGGCAGCGGCTCGGCGGGCAACGATCCCCTTGCCGCCTCTCAAGGCGGCGAAGTGCGTAAAGCCACGTTGACAATTCTGCTGGCTAATCGTCAAGACCGGCCGGTGCTTAAGCAAGTCGTCGAGCAGAACATCCGGCAGGCGCTGCTAAGCTTGCCCGGCGTGCGCACCAAAGTGGGCCTCGGCGGATCGGGCGAGAAATACGTGCTGGTGCTCAGCGGCGACGATCCGCAGGCCTTAAGCAGCGCAGCCCTTAACGTGGAACGCGATCTTAGAACCATTCCTGGGCTCGGCAGCATCGCTTCCAGCGCCGCACTGGTGAGGCCGGAAATTGCGGTACGAACGGATTTTGCCCGTGCAGCCGACCTGGGCGTCACTACCGCGGCTATCGCAGAGACTCTGCGCATCGCCACTTTAGGCGATTATGACTGGTCTTTGCCCAAGCTTAATCTCGCCCAACGGCAAGTGCCGGTGGTGGTGAAACTGGCCGCAGATGGACGTAGCGACCTTTCGGTGCTTGAACGGCTCGCGGTACCCTCGAGCAAAGCAGGTTCGGGATCGGTGATGGTGAGTCAGGTGGCCGATCTGGAGCTTTCCAGCGGGCCTGCGGTCATTGATCGTTATGATCGCTCGCGTAACATCAATTTTGAAGTCGAACTCTCCGGCCTGCCGTTAGGGGATGTGACTAAGGCTGTGCAAAATTTGCCAAGCATTCGCAATCTGCCTGCCGGTGTAAAGCAGATTAATATTGGCGATGCCGAAATGATGGCCGAGCTTTTCTCCAGTTTTGGCCTGGCCATGCTCACCGGCATGCTGTGCATATACATCGTGCTGGTGTTGCTGTTCAAGGAGTTTTTGCAGCCGATCACCATCTTGGCCGCGCTGCCGCTGTCTTTCGGCGGCGGTTTTGTGGCGCTGCTATTGGCCGGTAAAGCGTTTTCCATGCCTTCTTTGATCGGGCTGATTATGCTGATGGGCGTTGCCACCAAGAACTCCATCTTGCTGGTCGAGTATGCCATTGTTGCCAGGCGGGATCATGGCCTGTCCAGGATGGATGCGCTGTTGGATGCTTGCCGGAAACGCGCGCGGGCTATCGTTATGACCACTATCGCGATGGCGGCCGGTATGTTGCCGATTGCGATAGGCATGGGCGACGCGGATGCCTCCTTTCGCAGCCCTATGGCGGTCGCCGTGATTGGAGGCTTGGTGACTTCTACCTTGCTCAGCCTGTTGGTGATCCCGGTGGCGTATACGTATCTGGATGATTTCAATAATTGGCTCAAGGCGCTTTGGCGGCGTTATGCCAAAGCAAACCCCTAATCCTGAAACGGCAGTTAGGATAGGGTCGGTAGTTACCACGCAGAGCGTCACTGCCATTAAGTTAAACCTTGTAGGAGCGGGCCGTGCCCGCGATGATGGCGCTATAACGCTGCAATCGCTGTGTAAATATCGCGGGCGCGGCCCGCTCCTACGGCGTGTCGATGTGCTTAACTTGCGCGCTAGTTCCCAAGCTCCTGCTTGGGAATCCAGTACGGGAAGCTCTAGCTTCCCGGCTCGCAAAGCTGGAGCTTTGTTCACTGGGTTCCCAAGCGGGAGCTTGGGAACCAGCGTAAAGTAAATTCCTAGTCCTGAAACGGCAGTTGGTCGACGAAAAGAACGAAATGATTGAGCCATTCACCCTTTGGGCGACGCTATGCAACTTGGTATCTCATTGAATATTTTCGTGTATTTCGTGGATAAGATGATTGCTTCGGGTTTATCGGCGTTTCTTATCTAGCGTAACTTTATCAGCGCCATCAATTGTTCTTCGTCAACCGGTCTGGTTAAACAGTAATCGAAACCGGCGGCCAAGGCTTCGGGTTTTTGCTTGCTGTCGGCAAATGTGCTGATGGCGGCGACTTTTAACGGGTTATGCCGGCTTCTTAGGATTTTTATCATCTCCAGCCCCGACATGACCGGCATGCTGAGATCGATAAGCGCCATTTGATAGCGGTTTTTGCCGATCAATTGCAAGGCTTCGGCGCCGTCAGCGGCGGCGTCGACGGTGTAGCCGTTCAGCTCAAGCAGGTTGGCTAGTATTAATCGGTTTATTTCACTGTCATCGGCAATTAATATGTGTTTTTCTGACTGGAGCTGATGATCTATCGTCTGTTTTATCTGCATCATTGACGACCTGCTTAATTGCGCTGTTCTGTTGTGATCCCGACATAATGCGCCTCTGAAACCGAGGTAGTCCGGCTGGTAGGGCATTAGTTCGGCGATGTCGTCCTGTCTGAGCGAGCCGGCCAGTCCGCAGAGCATGGCCCGGTCTTTTGCCAGCTGCACAAAGCGGGCGATGTCGGCCTTTGTCATGACTTGAGTCAATGAACCGTTGTTTTTGTTCATGGTATCGAGCATGACGCCTTTGAAACCGGCATTTTTTAATGCGTCTATGACGGCGAAATCCGGTTGGCTGTCGGCGAATAATACCGCGATCAAGGCCGGATTTTGTTGTGTTAACGCGGCTAGTTTTTCTAGGGTTCCCTGCCAGTCATCGCCGGGAAAAAAGCCGATTTTTATGTAATCGACGCCGGTTTCGGTCATGGTTCCGACGGCTTGGTAAACAATCTCCGGCTGCATCGGCAGGTCGCCAACGGTTGCGCTGACCGGACAACGGCCGCCAATGGCATGAACAATGTTTTTAACAAGGTCAATTTCCAGCGCGCCTAAAGCGCCTAAAGCCGGTTGCTTCAGGTCGATAATATCGACGTTCGCAGTCAAGGCCTGTAAGGCTTCTTCTACGCTGTTAACGCTGGCAAGCATTCCGGTCATGAGCTGATCCCGGCTTTTGCCGCGCCGGTTTTCGGCTGGCTAGTGGCATGCACACCCTCCCTGGCGATTGCCGAACCTGTTCCTGACAGGTTTCCGGCATACACCCCCTCCCTGGCGATAAAGTCTTTAATAATCTCCATCAACCAACCCCAGGCTTCCAGTTCCCGGTCTCCGGCTGTTTTCTCCAGGCCGATACGCAGATAGTCGATTTCGGCTTGTATTTTTTCCAGCGGGAGCATGTTTAAGCGGCTGATTAAAATCGCCGCTTCCAGCACTGAATACTGGGCGCGGTTAAAGCCTCTAAAGGGCGCATGGTTGGCGGTATGCACGGCTTTGCAGAATAATTTGGGCCGGGTCTCATCGTCTTCAATGCGAACCAGTTCGACTTCGGCATGGGCCAAGGCGCAGGCAAGCACCCGGCCGTCGATTTTTTCCGCTGCTTTTAACGGCCAGTCGCGCCGCCCGGTCAGGCATCCGGCAAACACTCGCACATCGTCGCAATAATTGATGACTGCGGTTTTGTTTTCCAGCAGGTTGTTCAATGTGGTCGAAGGGCGGAACGGCAGGATGATGAATTCGTCTTGTACTTCTGGGAATACATGAATGCCCATCGGCGCAATATGCGCAAGGCCTGAACTGTTTTGAGTGATGACGATGGTTTCTTGAATCATTAAGTAATTTCTTATTAAAACAGGCAAATCAAAAAATGATTAATCGCCTGTTGACTAGTCATAGTTTGTGGGTAATGAAAGGATGCAATCATTAGTGTTTTTTTATCGCCAGGGATGGTGTGTATGCCGCAGGCCCGCCGGGAGCGGGCGCGGCGAAAGTGGTTCCGGCCGGTTTAAAGGTGTGCAGGTCGATGGTTGATTCTGCGCTGTCGGTTGCGCAGCCCCATTGCAATGCTTGATCCTGAGTATAGCGTTTACCCAATTGCCAGGCTATTTCAGCGCGGGCCAGTTCAACGCCCAGATAAAAAGCATGACCGCCGTCGGTTTCAACATGCAGTTTGGGAAACAGGTCGAACGGATCGGTGGCGCTGTGCAGGCCGTCGCGGTTGAAAATATGCACGCCTTCGGCGCTGATTTGGACGCGGTAACTGGGGTCCTTGATTTGTCCGGCCAGTTCCTTGATTTCTTCCAAGCTATAAGGGAAGGGCGATGTTTCATGCAAGGCCATTAAACCGGGGTCGATATGCTTGGGCAGCATGTCGTGCTCTTTCGCCGCAAACATGATGCGGCGGGCCAGATCGGCTTCCTTGATCGCCCGGCAGGCATGTTTGCTGACTTGGGTTGCCAAAATGCTGTTGATGTTAAGCTCCGAGCAAATGCCCAGCAGCAAGGCGTTCATACCCAGGGTATCGGCATGGGTCAGTTCGGTGATGTTGCCGACTCCCAGCATCATTTCAATATCGGGATGGTTCTTCCTGACTTCGTGATAACGCACGATGGATTGCGTGAAACCGAAGTGCAGCGGATCCAAAATCGGATCGACGATAAAGCGGCGGTTTTTTGCCTGCATGATGTTGATGGCTCTATCCAGTGAAGCCAAATCTTCGTGTTTTTCCGGGATTAAAATCGGCGTTGCCGCCACTTCGTCGGCAACCCACAAGGTGCTTTCATGCAGGCTGAGCATGTAATCGGCCCCCGCTTTGCCGCCCCTGAGCAAATCGTCCGCTTCCAGCGAATCGATGCTGACGGTAAAGCCTTCTTGTTTCAGGGTGCGGATGATGTCTTCCATGTGCGGAAAATCGGTGCTCGGCAAACAGCCTATATCGATCACATCCGCGCCGTTTTGTTTGTAGTAATAGGCGCGCTTGACCACCTCTTCAACGCTGACATTGGGCGCATCGACGATTTCGGCGAAGATTTTGACGCTGTAGCGGTTTAAATCAAGCTTGTGCGCGGCTTGACCGAAAAACATCGGCAAGTCTTTGAGTTCGTCAGGACCGCGTTCAATCGGCAGGCCCAAGTCTTTGGACAAGGCTTCCAAATCGCCGCGGCAGCGTCCGGGTACCAGTATGCGATCTGCGCCGAAGGTGTCGGTCAAGCGGCGGCCTATCATGTCCGCGGTCATCAGCGCCGCGACTTTAAGTCCCAGCTGATGCACGGTATAGGTGAATTTCGGCTGCATTTTTTCCAGAATATTATGCAGCTGTTTTTCCGCCAGTTTGCCGGTAAGAAAGAGGATATGTTCGCTCATGTTAACGATTTTAGCCGTTCTTTAACGGTGATAATCAGTTCGTCGACACTTTCGACGACGGTGGTATATTCGAAATCGCGTAATTTTGCGGTGCCTTCCAGGTCGATTTTACGCGGGTAAACCATGACTTTGCCGCCCGGCGCAGTGGTTTCCATTTCCGGCGCTATGTCGCAAGGGTAAACGATGCTCGGAACCTTGCACTTTCCGGCCTGGGAATAAAGATTGGTCACCAGCGAGTCGGCGATGCCCAGCACGCATTTGGCAACCGTATTCGAGGTGGTCGGCGCCATCACAAAGGTATGGTAATAGCCTTTGTAAAAATGTCCGACCGGCGGCGCGGAAGCGGTTTTGTCGCGGTATACCGGCATTTTTTTGCGGATGTCGGCGAGGTTGATGCCGTACATAAGCAACACTTCTTCTCCGGCCTGACTTAAATACAGGTCAACATCATCCAGGGTCATCAGGAAGTCCAGGCATTCTTCTATGTAATGACCGGAGCCGGTAACGGCCCAGGCTAATCGTGGTTTATTCATTTAATTCAGCATTCATGATTGACGAATGTGTCGTCCACGAAAGACACGAAAAGCACGAAAAATACATAGCAAAAGGGAATAGGGTTGTTGAGCATATCATTTTGATCCGGGTAATTCCGGTGTTTTCAAGTTCAGTTAATTACTACAGCTACTTTAATAAAACAAAGTGTGACCGGAATGCAGGCTTCGCTTGCCAAGGCAGGCAAAGCCTGCACTCCAGCGACAATGTTATTTACTATGCCAATTAAAATTGAAACCGCTAAAAGCTCTTTCGTGATTTTAGTGTCTTTCGTGGACAGAGGGTAATATCAGTTATTATACATGAATTGAAACGCCGATTTCGCGCATAGGAGCTTTTAAGAAATGTTCAGTAATATTAACAAGCCGCTGATTATGGGGATTTTAAATGTAACCCCGGATAGTTTTTCCGATGGCGGTAAATTCTCGGGTCTTAATGAGGCCATACAGCAGGTTGCACTGATGTTGTCCGAAGGCGTGGATATTATCGACATAGGCGGCGAATCGACTCGCCCCGGATCTGATTCGGTTGCGGCCGGCGAACAGATTCGGCGTGTCGTTCCGGTGATTGAGGCTATCAGGCAGCAATTGAACAGCGATGTTGTAATCAGCATCGACACGACCTTAAGCGAAGTCGCCAAAGCGGCGTTGGACGCCGGAGCCAATATCATCAATGATGTTTCAGGAGGCAGAAATGATGCGGCTATATTGACACTGGCGGCTCAAACCGGCGTGCCGATTATTTTGATGCACAGTCAGGGCGTCTCCAAAACCATGCAGGACAACCCGCATTATGATGACGTAGTACAGGAAGTGCTTGATGCCTTGGATGAATGCGTTAATAGGGCATTAAAGGCGGGGATTAAAAAAGAAGCGATTGCGATCGATCCGGGCATCGGTTTTGGTAAACGCAAGCAGGATAATATCGATTTGCTGGCGCACCTCGATAAGCTGGTGGCTACGGGCTTTCCGGTGCTGTTGGGCGCCAGCCGCAAGCGTTTTATGGGGACGATTTGCGACGTCACCGAACCCTCGGAATTGGTTACCGCCACCGCTGTGACCACGGCTTTGGGCGTGATGGCCGGCGTGCAGATGTTTCGGGTGCATGATGTCAAGGAAAACCGGCAGGCGGCCGATGTGGCCTGGGCTATTAAACAGAGTCGGTAAGCTGGCTGCCTCAGAATCAAATCGATTAAACGCGGAATACGGGTAAACAGATGCTTAAAAATCGTTTATTCGCCACGAAGAAAAACAAACTTCGCGTCTTCGTGGCGAATGATGATAGGCGAGGCGCCTTAGCTGTCAGTTATAGTTATTTTGACTGTTTTTTCTAGCGGTGTCTGTTGCGTGGGTTTCCGACGGAGCGCGATAATCGCCCTCGGATAAATAGGTAAGAAACATCGGCAGTAATACAAGGATGGCTAAAACCAGTACCACGCCGCCGATGGATATTAAAAGTGTCTTAAAGTTCCCGCCAATATTTTCTACAGGGTCATCTGAATCCGTTGAAGACTGGGTTTGGTCGTCTTGGTTTGACATGTTAATCTCCCGATAACTGATTGAAAGAAAAATGAATTACCACTACATAGCTGAAGCTGGCCGTTGCTATGCTAGTCCCATCATGAGGTTCCTGCAACTTTATTGCGTAGTATTGATGTCTTAATAAAACAACAACTTAAAAGTGTTGTGAGGCTTCGGAATCTTATCAGCGAGAACACGTCATCAGTAAATCCGATCCACCCTTACGCATTGCGGATTCAACTCCGAAGTGCAATTCCAGTCATCAGGCGTCGTTCATGCCATCGTAGGCGAAGCTTTTCTTAAGCGGCGGATTCAATTGATGCCCCCCCCTTTTACAGCGATTGCTACAATAATATTTTATATGATACTGTATATGGTATGAGTGAAATCATCATGGATACCGATATTCTGTTTTCCGGGTTATATTCGGCAAGCGGCGCCTCTTTTAAAATATTGGAGCATCTTGCTGCGGGACGCATTCAGTTAGCGTTATCGACGCCTTTATTGTTCGAATATGAAGATGTCCTCAAGCGCAATCAAGCGAAGTTGAATGTGTTGGATGAAGATATAGATGTTGTTTTGGATAATCTCTGTGCTTTTAGTCGATTTCAGAAAGTATATTTTTTATGGAGACCTTATTTGCCTGATGCCAAGGATGATTTAGTGTTGGAATTGGCGGTGGCGGCAAAGGTTAAAACCATCGTCAGCCACAATTTAAAAAATTTTGTCGGCATTGATAAGTTTGGCGTTGAAGCCATTGTTCCTAAAACTTTATTGGAGCGCTTGCAATGAGTGCGTTAAGTCTGCGTTTACCGGATTCTGTTCATCGGCATATTAAAGAGCTCGCCCGGCAAGAAGGGGTGTCCATTAATCAGTTTATTTCCAGTGCGGTTGCCGAAAAAGTCTCGGCTATAGCAACGGAAGATTATTTGCAGCAACGTGCGCAACAGGCGGATAAACAGGCTTTTCAGCGCTTGTTGGCTGGGGTTCCAAACCGTGAAGCGCTTCCGGGCGATGAGTTGTAACCTGATTAACTGATGTTACGCATGCATCTAATAAATAAAGCGTAGTCCACGAAAGGCACGAAAAGCACGAAAAACAAAGTGGGTATACAGAGGAGAACAAAGACGCAAAAAACAAAGCGCGTCCCTCTCCTGTCCGTTAGGCCTGTATCAAGTCACATACCGGTCATGAACGTTGTCAAAAGGAATGTGGCTAAATGCTTGGCATTACATCGTTAACCGAGAAATATACTGTTCTATGTGTTTTCGTGTCTTTCGTGCTTTTCGTGGACAATGCGTAACATCAGCTGGTTAAGATAAAAAAATTACCCAATATTGACGTGACGGCCTGCAATGCGGAACTTAGAAACTGAGAGTTTAATGAGCAAACAAGAAAAATCCCTAACAATGACAGCGCGCCAGCATGCACATGTAGCGCATAGATTCAGAACGCAATCACATCAAGAATCGCAATCCATTATTTTTCCAAAAACAACATCAAGCAGAAGGGGATACATTCCTATGAGGAAATGATCCGGACAGAGGATAAATAAACCATGCAGTATCATTTTGAGTGGGATCCCGTTAAAGCTAAAACCAATTTACATAAGCATGGCGTCAGTTTTGAGGGAGCGGCTGAAATATTTCTTGATCCTTTACAATTATCTATGCCTGATAAACAGAGTGAATTGGAAGAGCGATGGATTACGTTGGGCAATACCCAAGCACAGCAATTACGTTTAGTGGTGCATACTTTTATGACCTATCACCCAGAGCAAGTCACCATCCGCATTATTTCGGCAAGACCTGCGACACGACGTGAACAAAAACACTATGAGGGTTCATAATGAAAGACGAATATGATTTTTCCAATGCCGAACGCGGACGCTTTTATCGGCCTGACGCGCAATTAAATATCCCGGTTTATTTAGATCACGATGTTGAAAGCTGGTTTGCCGAGAAGGCAAAAATGAAAGGCGTTAATCTGCAATCTTTAATTAATGAATTATTGCGCAAGGATATATCGTTAATACAAGAAGTCACCGGCAAAGGATAAACTTTAATGCCCAATCAGGTGAAAGCATATCTACCCATCATATGGCAATGCGCGAAATGAAGCCTGCGCTTATGTAGAACGGAATGCACAATAAAAAGCGGAAAGTCGTGCCTTGATGCGAGAATGGTTTATAGCGCCATTGCATGCTATTGAAACAGCCGTTAATTGATTATACGTAAGCTCGTCATACCCGCCGGGAAGCGGGTATCCAGTGCCATGGATGGTAAGTTCTAATCCATCCATGGCGCTGGATTCGCTACGCGCTCTAAGGGGTCCGGCAATCCCTGCCGAAATGACGACTTTGAATCGTGTAACCATGAAATCTGACAAAGTAGAATTAAGCTTTTAATTAACGAGGAAATCGTTAATTATCGTTATGACAATAATAATCAGGAAATAATTGAAAAATGAGCAAGCGGATAGGTACGAGGGTATGCGTTGCTCTACCTCCTGCATCCTTGCCGTCGTACCCACCCTATGAATTGAGAGTTTAATGAGCAAACAAGAAAAATCCCTAACAATGACAGTATTGATGACACCGGATATGGCGAATTTTTCCGGCAACGTTCACGGCGGTTCTTTATTGAAATTGCTGGATCAGGTGGCTTATGCCTGCGCGGCAAAATACTGTAAAAAATATGTGGTGACCGCGGCGCTCGATCAGGTGTTCTTTAAACAACAGGTCAATGTCGGCGAGCTGGTTACTTTTTATGCGCATGTCAATTATGTCGGCCATTCATCAATGGAAATCGGGGTCAAGGTTTTTGCCGAGGATTTAAGAACCGACCAAAAGAGGCATACGACATCCTGCTATTTTACGATGGTGGCGATGGATGAACACGGTCAGACTGTGGAAGTTCCGAGATTAAAACTGGATAACGATATGGAAATAAGACTTTACCAAGCGGCGCAAATGCGCAAAAAAATACGCCAGGAAAGCCTGGAGAAAAATCGTGCCATGCAGGTGGAGTTATTAGAGGATGAGCTGTAATTTATGATTATGCAGGGAAATTTTGAACAACTGCCGTTAAAGGATTTTGCCGAAAAAGCCTATCTGGATTATTCCATGTATGTGATTTTGGACAGGGCGTTGCCGCATATCGCCGATGGCTTGAAACCGGTGCAACGGCGTATTGTTTATGCGATGTCCGAGCTGGGTTTGACGGCGACGGCCAAATTTAAAAAATCGGCCAGAACGGTCGGCGACGTGTTGGGTAAATATCATCCGCACGGCGATTCCGCGTGCTATGAAGCGATGGTGTTGATGGCGCAGGATTTTTCCTACCGCTATCCGCTGGTCGACGGGCAGGGTAACTGGGGCTCGCCGGACGATCCCAAATCCTTTGCCGCGATGCGCTATACCGAATCCCGTTTGACCGCTTATGCGCAAACTTTGTTAAGCGAGTTGGGGCAGGGTACGGTCGACTGGGCGGATAATTTTGACGCGACGCTGAAAGAGCCGGTGCTGTTGCCGGCGCGACTGCCGAATATCTTGCTGAACGGCACCATGGGCATTGCGGTCGGCATGGCGACCGACATACCGCCGCATAATCTGCGCGAAGTCGCCCATGCCTGCATCCAGTTATTGGACGATCCGGATAGTACGCTGGACATGCTGTTTGCCCATATCAAAGGCCCCGATTATCCGACCGATGCGGAAATCATCACCTCGGCTGACGAGATACAAAAAATGTATATCAGCGGCGGCGGTTCGATAAAAATGCGCGCCAAATACGAGCAGGAAGACGGCAATATTGTGATCACCGCGCTGCCGCATCAGGTTTCCGGCGCTAAATTGATGGAGCAGATAGCCGCACAAATGCTGGCGAAAAAGCTGCCGATGATTGAAGATTTGCGGGATGAATCGGATCATGAAAATCCGACCCGGCTGCTGGTGATTCCGCGCTCAAAACGGATCGATGTCGATGAGGTGATGTCGCATCTGTTTGTCACCACCGATCTGGAAAAAAGCTATCGCGTCAACATGAACATGATCGGCCTGGACGGGCGGCCCAAGGTTAAAGGCCTTAGGGACATACTGGTCGAATGGCTGGCGTTTCGGACCGAGACCGTGCGAAAACGCCTGCAATACCGGCTGGACAAGGTGCTGGCGCGATTGCACATTCTCGATGGCTTGCTGATTGCCTATCTGAATATCGATGAAGTCATCGCGATTATCCGCACTGAAGACCATCCCAAACCGGTGCTGATGGAGCGTTTCGGCATTACCGATATTCAGGCCGAAGCGATACTGGAGTTAAAGCTGCGGCATCTGGCCAAGCTCGAAGAGATGAAGATTCGCGGCGAGCAGGATGAATTGGAGCTGGAACGCGCGGCGCTGGAAAAAACCCTGGCTTCGCCGCGCTTGTTAAACCGCCTGATCAGAAAAGAACTGGAGCGCGATGCGGAGAAATACGGCGATGACCGCCGCTCGCCGATTGTGGCCAGGGATGCGGCTCAGGCATTGGAAACAACGGCGTTAATAAGCAACGAACCGTTAACCGTTATTTTGTCGGAAAAAGGCTGGATCAGGGCGGCCAAAGGCCATGACATTGATGTGGGCAGTTTAAATTATCGTTCCGGAGACGGCTTTCTGGATGCGGTCAAATGCCGGACCACGCAGCCGGTTTATATCCTCGATTCCACCGGGCGGGCTTACAGCACTTCGTCGCATGACCTGCCGTCGGCCAGAACGCAGGGCGAACCGTTGACCGGGCGGCTTAATCCGCCGCCGGGTTCATTATTCGTGCATCTTCTGGCGGGGCAACCGGACGACTGGTATGTGCTTGCCAGCCATTTCGGTTATGGGTTCAGGGTTCAACTGAAAGAGTTATTGAGTAAAAATAAGGCCGGCAAGCTGCTTATCAGCTTGCCTGATGGCGCCAAAGTATTAAAGCCCGCGCCGATACGCAGTGAGGCCGATTCGCTGGCGGTGGTGACTTTACAAGGTCGCTTGCTGATTTTTCCCGTGGCCGAACTGCCCGCCCTGGCGAAAGGCAAAGGCAATAAGCTGATTCAAATTCCGAACGCCGATCTGACGGGTGGAAAAGATTACGTAGTCGCGGCGATAGCATTGCCTGAAAACGGGTCATTGAAAATCATTGCCGGTAAACGGCAGCTAACGCTTAAAGGCGCGGATATTGGACATTATTCAGGCAATCGCGCCAAAAGAGGCTTGGCATTGCCCAGAGGCTTTCAGCGGGTTGACGGCCTGGAGTGCGAGTAACGCAAATCGCAGGATTGAATATCCTGTGGCTTGCGGGCTTAAGGCGCGGTGTTCTGCTGAAAAATCGACCTGATTAGCAAGATGGCTTCAGCCAGAGAAATCGATGCCAATCTTCCGGAAAATCCAGCAGGGTTGGCGCTTATTTTTTACCAGTCGTTTTCAGTCTGACGATAAGACACCGGTAATCGTCCTCACTTAAGGCATCATTTACTATCAGCACGGACTGCCTATGCGCATTTTTGTTAAAATGCAGAAATATCGCGAAGATAGTGATGACTGTTGAATTCAGGATCTGAACCGGTTCAAAGTCATTGCCGTCGGATACTTCCCAGCCCAATGCTTCGGATTGTATGATCTTATGCCGCTGGTTTTTTAAGCGTTTGATCATCAACCGAAGATGTAGGCAGATCCCTGTCAACAGGGCTAATTTAACGGTAATCGGTAAGGCATTGGCGATGCTTGCCGCCAAGGCCAGCCCATGCATAATAACCAGAAACCGCTTTAATCGTTTGGATGGTTTAAGTTCTACCGACAACGAAGGCTCGTGTTTTTGGGGCAAGTTGGGCGCTCCTTATTTTTCTCCCGTTGATAATACGGGTGTTTCAATACAATACAAATCAGCATATAGGTTTTTTGTCTTGCTTCAAACAGCGATATAATTGGAACTCTTTAAAACCCATTATTTTGTTTATTGATGAATCCCGATTGGAAAAATTTCCTGCTTTCTAAAAACGCAACATTCAACAACGATACCGACATCGTTTTTTCATCGCCAGAGCATGAGGGCAAGAAGCATATTTACCCGATTACGCATCTGGGTGTTTTGACGATTGCAGGCATTGATGCGGCAAAATTTTTACAAGGACAAATTACCTGCAATATTAATGATATAACCGATATAAAAAGCAGTCTGGGCGCATTATGCAATCCCAAGGGCAGGGCGATTACGACTTTTTTATTGGTTAAAAACGCCGATTCTTTTTTGATGATTTTGCCCAAAGAATTACTGGCATCCATCAAAAAAAGACTACAGATGTATGTGTTGCGATCCAAGGTAACCTTAACCGACAGTTCGGATCAGTTATCTCTAATCGGCTTATACGATAAAGCATCGCAAGCCGCCGAAGAAACGGAACTTCGCTTTGCAACAAGCAACCGGGGAAACATCGTCGTTAATCTTCAGGAACGCCGCCTGATTATTGCCGAGACCGATAACGCCCAGGCGCTTTGGGATGAGAAGGATAAACTGGGCTTCCAAGCGGAAGGTTCGGCGCAATGGCGCTATCTCGATATAATTTCGGGGATTCCCTGGCTTAGTGCGGAAACATCGGAAGAGTTTATTCCGCAAATGCTTAATCTGGATAAGTTGGGCGGCATCAGTTTCAACAAGGGCTGTTATACCGGCCAGGAAATTGTCGCCCGGACTCATTATCTAGGCAAGGCAAAAAGGGAAATGTTTCTCGCCGAATGCGATGTCTCGGCAACTCCGGAAGCTAATTCAACCATTATTGATGACAGCGCTGACACAGAACAAAGTGTAGGTAAAGTGCTGTGTGCGCAAAACGCACACAATAGTTGCAAAATGCTTGTTGTCCTGCAAATCTCTGACGCAAACGCTTATAATCTTAAGCTGAAAAATCAGAACCAAGATAAAATCACATTATTAACCGTATAGTTTTAGTACGTATTATTTATCGAGGGATGCAACAATAATGCAATTTACTTCCGTTCAGGACTTTCTTGATCATGTTCAAGCCGAACTTGATGCCAATCGTCTTGTTTTGCCTACCTTGCCCGATATTGCTTTAAAGGTTAAGAATGCTGTGACGGATGGCGATATATCGGCTAAGGAGTTGGCTGATATGATAGTGACCGATGCGGCATTATCGACACAAATTATTCGTGTAGCCAATAGCCCGATGTACCGTGGCGCATCTGAAATCAATAACATACAAATGGCCGTTTCAAGATTGGGCAACAATACCGTTCGTAGTTTAGTTACCTGTCTGCTAATGAAACAGATATTCCGCCCCTCATCAAAGCTGTTGGAAAGTCTGTTCAGGCGAGCCTGGGAGCAAAGCATTAATGTTTCAGCCATCAGCCGGGCTCTTTGTGCGTTTGTTCCTCATCTTAATGCCGATGAGGCCATGCTGGCAGGCCTTATTCATCAAATAGGCAAATTACCCATATTAATGCTGGCCGAGAAGATTCCGGAGTTTAGGGATAGTCCGACCAGAATGGAAAAGCTGTTGGAAAAAGTACACCCCGCCGTGGGAAAATTGATTATGGATGCTTGGGACTTTCCGGTAAATTTAAAGCCGGTAGCGTCTGAATATGTTAATTTCCGATATGACTCAGGACCTAAAGCCGATTATGTCGATGTGGTACAAGTTGCATTTTTGCAAAGTATAGCGGGAACCGATCACCCTGCATGCCGGGTTGATTGTTCTATAGTTCCTTCATTTGCCAAGCTCGGATTTTCCGCTGACGCCGAAATACTGGAAATTGAGGGTATTTCAGATGAAATTGAAATTGCCCGAAGCCTGCTCTCCTAAATATGTTTAAAGCTATGATTAATACAGAAACTGTCTCACGTTTTCGCCGATTAGGCACAATTACAATTTTTGCCGTTTATTTTGTCATCCTTGTTGGCGGAATCGTAAGGGCTTCCGGTGCAGGCATGGGCTGTCCCGACTGGCCGACTTGCTTTGGACAGTGGGTGCCGCCAACGGATGAAGCCCAGTTGCCCGCTAATTACCATGAGATTTATGCACAACGCGGTTACGAAAATACCCAGTTCAATCCGGTAAAAACCTGGACCGAGTACACCAATCGCCTGGTCGGCGTGACGATTGGCTTTTTGATCTTGCTGACGGCCTGGTCGTCGCGCATTTATCTTAAAACGGATAAAACCATTTTTTATTTGGCGGTCAGCGTGTTTTTTCTGGTCGGTTTTCAAGGCTGGCTAGGTTCCACCGTTGTGGCAAGCAATCTCAAACCTTTTATGATCACCTTGCACATGTTATTGGCTTTGTTCATCGTCGCATTGCTTATTTATACGATTGCCCGTTCGCAACGGGATATCCTCGCCCGGCTTGATATTCGATCGCTGCCGGATAAATTTAGAATCGTGTTAATTGTGGCCATGATCATGACCCTGCTGCAAGTGGCTATGGGGACTCAGGTCAGGGAAGCGGTAGATTTTATTGCCCACAATCATGCTTATATCGAGCGCCAATACTGGCGTGACGACTTTCCGGTCATTTTTTACATACACCGCTCCTTCTCCTCGATTATTTTATTTACCAATCTTTGGTTGGCCTGGAAAATTGTCCGGTCTGTCGATAAAAAAAGCCTGTTGCGGCGCATCGGTTTATCCCTGGCCGGTCTGGTTATCACCGCCATTATTGCAGGTATCAGCCTCGATAGATTGGGAATGCCGCCGGTTGCCCAGCCGATTCATCTGTTGATGGCTAACCTTATTTTCGGTGCGCAGTTTTTCCTGTTTAGTTGCCTGAATTACGCGGCAAAAAAATAGCTTTAACCGGATGTTTTTTTTGAATTGCCTGGTTAATTAATGCACCACGAAGACACGAAGACACGAAGGGCGCGAAGTTTATGTTTTTCGTGTGAATAAATGATTCGGATATACAAAGTCGAACATCGGCTAACTTGATACAACAACCTGCCGTTGATTTTATCGTTCCTGCCGACAGACAGCCTTGTTGGATGTAGAATGGTGCAAATAACAATAAACCCGCTGGCTATCAATGACGATCCAAGATTCATCCGTAAGTTTAAGTCTGCTTAGAAATTCTTTTAAGCGTTTTTTACCCAATCCCCAAGCTGTCGCGCTGGCAATCATTCTGATTGCCAGTTTTGTGCTGATTTATTCATTGTCCGACCTGTTAATGCCGGTTTTCGTATCGATTGTGCTGGCGTATCTACTGGAAGGCCTGGTAAGCAAGGCCGAAGGCATGAACATGCCGCGCCTGCCCGCTGTCTATCTGGTGTTTTCGGTGTTTATGGCGTGTCTGGTTTTTTTATTGTTTTATTTGATACCGATAGTTTCACAGCAGGCGGTCGAACTTGTTCAACAGATTCCTGAGATATTGAACAGGGCGAGAATCGGAATCATGAGCTTGCCGGACATGTATCCGCAGTTTATTTCAGAAAGCAAAATTCAGCAGATGATGTTTGCCGTGCAGCGGGAATTGTTAACTTACGGGCAAAATATATTGTCGCGTTCAGCAGCATCCGTTGTGGGCTTGGTCAGCGTAATGATCTATCTGTTCCTGGTGCCGATGATGGTGTTTTTCTTTTTAAAAGATAAACAGATGCTAGTGTCTTGGTTTTTACAGTTTATGCCGAAAGACAGACATTTGACCGTACGGGTTTGGGAAGAGGTCGATATGCAGATCGGTAACTATGTGCGCGGCAAGTTTGCCGAGGTTTTTATTCTCTGGGCCGTCAGTTATGTGACTTACGCGGCGATGGGGCTGAATTATGCCATGTTATTGGCTGTTTTAATGGGCGTGCAGGTCATTATTCCCTACATTGGCGCAACGTTGGTTACCTTCCCGGTTTTGGGCGTCGCTTATTTTCAGTGGGGATTAGGTGGCGATGAGTTTATGTATATTGTTATCGCCTACTCCATTATTCAGGCGCTGGACGGTGTTATCTTGGTGCCGGTATTGTTTTCGGAGGCGGTTAATTTGCATGCTGTAGCCATTATCGTCGCCATTTTGTTTTTTGGCGGTTTGTGGGGTTTTTGGGGGGTGTTTTTGGCTATTCCATTAGCGACCGTTGTCAAGGCGGTGCTGACCGCCTGGCCGCGGATTGGCGATAACAGTCTGGATGCGAATTATTAGCTACCACGAAGTTTTATGTTTCATTCTGCGTGTCCTGCGAGGTGTTTTTATGCGGCTTAGATAACACATCAATTATTAATTCGGCTAAGGAATGTGCATGAAATAACTTTTGCAATAGCATCGCCACTATCCCCAGACCTGGCAGGTTTTAAAAACCTACCAGGTCTAACTTGCGAAGTTATTTTATGGGTATTCCTAAGCGAATATCTACAAAATATCCGATGCGTAATCGGCCAAGCGTGAACGCTCGCCACGGCGCAAGGTGATATGCGCCCCATGCGGCCAGGTTTTAAATCGGTCTACGACATAAGTCAATCCCGAGGTTGTCGCTGTTAAATAAGGCGTGTCTATCTGCGACAGATTGCCGATACAGATGATTTTGGTTCCGGGACCCGCTCGGGTTATCAATGTTTTCATCTGTTTCGAGGTCAGGTTTTGAGCCTCGTCAATGATCAGGTAGCGATTGAGGAATGTTCGTCCGCGCATGAAGTTAAGCGACCTGATTTTGACCCGGTTCATAATGATGTTGCTGGTTGCGCTTTGCTCCCATTCGCCGTGCTCCGCATTACTGCCCAGCAGTTCAAGGTTATCGATTAATGCGCCCATCCACGGCGCCATTTTTTCTTCCTCCGTACCGGGCAAAAAGCCTATATCTTCACCGACCGGGACGGTTTCGCGGGTCATGATGATTTCCTGGTAAGCTTTGTTCTCCAGGGTCAAGGTAAGTCCTGCGGCCAGTGCCAACAGGGTTTTTCCGGTGCCCGCCGTACCCAGCAAGGTGACAAAATCAATGTTGGGATCCAACAAGACATTGAGGGCAAAGTTTTGCTCCCGGTTTTTCGCCGTTATGCCCCAGACATTGTTGTGTTTTGCGCGATAATCCTTGGCCAGTTCCAATACCGCAATTTGTCCGTCGCAAGATCTGACGATGGCTTCAAAATTGGTTTCGTCTTCTATGTACAAATATTGGTTGGGATACCATTCGGTTACTATGGGGGCTTCCAGTTTGTAAAAAGTGCGGCTTTTTTCCTGCCAGGATTCCATTTTGGCGCCGTGTATCGTCCAGAAATCCTTTTCCAGCGCCATTGCGCCGCTGTATAGCAGGTCAATGTCATCCAGGGTCTGGTCGTTATGGTAGTCTTCCGCAAGCAACTCCAATGTCGCGGCTTTGATGCGCATGTTGATGTCTTTCGATACCAGAATAACATGGGTATCAGGCAGTTTTTTGGTGAGCGCCAGGACGATTCTGAGTATGGAGTTGTCGGCCAGGGTGCCGGGCATGCTTTCCGGCAGCAGAGCGGTCATGGCGCTGGTCTGGAAATATAAGCGTCCGCCGTCAGTCGTTTCGGCTTTCGGGCCGTGTTTTATGCCCGACAACGGTAGGCCGTCGTTGATGGTTTGCTGGTTGGCTCCTTGGATTAATTCATCCAGAAACCGACTGACCTGTCTTACATTGCGCGCCAGTTCGGTCAGGCCTTTTTTTGCATGATCGAGCTCTTCCAGAACGATCATGGGAATAAAAAGGTCATGTTCCTTAAAGCGGAAGATGGATGCCGGATCGTGCATCAGCACGTTGGTGTCCAGGACAAATAGTTTTTTATCCGGCGATGTTTGAATGTTCATGGTCAGTTGCTGCTGATTTCATGTAAGGCTTGCAGCACTTCTTCACAATGGCTTTTGACTTTTACTTTGCGCCATTCATGAACAAGTACACCTTGGGGATTGATCAGAAAAGTGCTGCGCTCGATGCCTCGAACCTGCTTGCCGTACATATTTTTCATTTTGATCACGTCGAACAGCTGACAGAGTTTTTTATCCGGGTCTGAAAGCAGGTCGAAAGGGAATTCCTGTTTGCATTTAAATCCTTCGTGAACGCGGACGGTATCACGGGATACGCCGACTATGACGGCGTTGAGAGCGGTGAATTTGTCGATGTTATCGCGAAAACTTTGGCCTTCCTGCGTACAACCGGGGGTATTGTCTTTTGGGTAAAAGTAAATAATAAGGTATTTACCTTGGTAGTCGTTTAGTTTTACCGTTTTATCGCCGGTAGATGAAGCCTCAAAATCGGGGACAGCGTTGCCGAGAGTTATCATTATTAAGTCTATCGTTTTATGGGTTCAAGAATGGCATCTATATTTAACTGATCGCAGAAATCCAGAAACTCTTCGCGTAGCGATAACAGGTGAAGTTGCGGCGGGATCAAAATCACAAACTTGGTTGAGAATACGGAGGTTTGAATGTAGGGCGCCTGATAACAGCTGCCGGTTATTTCTTCAATCTCTATCTCCCGGTCAAACAGAAAGGAAGTGATGGATTCGGTGACGTTATCGCGATCCAGGGATATTGTTTCCAATGAGTAGGGAACGCACTCTTTGATTTTGTCTTTTTGATCGGGCCGCAAGGTATGGATTTTGATGTCCAGTCGCCTCTGGATAATATCCAGAGTGCTTTCAAATTTGGCAATTTGATTCCAATTACCCTGAATAAGCAGGTATGCCGCAGTAGACTGAGCGAGGCGGGATGAACGTATTTCCAAAATACTACATTTACAGTCGCGCACGGCGGGTAATATTTCGGCAATAAATTTAATCTGATGGTTGCCTAAGGCTGTGATAGCTAGTTGCATTTTGCTTCTTAAAAGTTTTTTTGGAAGTTTAGCATCAAATGGCTGAAACTTGATGAACATTAAGTTTATTTGGGATTAAAATGATTAAAATTGTTTTTCTGCCGATAAATACTGAAAGCTGCATTTAAACTTTGTGGTTATCTTGCAACTCATTACTGAGCCTGAATATGACTGATTCAATAGATAAAAAATTACAAGAAAAACACGATAATCTCGATGATGATTTGGATGCCATGCTGGACGAAGCGGAATCTTCTCTTGTCCAGATGAATGAGTTTCAGGATGATGAAGATGCAATTGATAGATTGTTGGTGGATACCGGATTTGATTCAGATGAAGCGTTAACGCACGCCACAGCGCAAAAGGATGTAGGTCTGCATGATGAGTTGGACGACTTGTTAGGTTTTGACGACTTTGGCGATGCTTTTAACGAGCCGGAAGAAACTCAGGCGCTTGTGGATGTAGACGATTCAGCTTTTGCTTTGTCAAATGAGCTTCAAGACGACGAAGATGCGCTTGATAGATTGCTGATGGCGGCTAGTCTTAAAACAGATGATATGCCAATTCAATCAACCGGGCATGATGAGAACGGGCTGGAAGCGTTGGACGATTTTTCTGACTTTAGTGATTTTAATGAACCGGAAATAGAACTACAGGACTCGCCTCAAACAGCCGCAGCTAAAGAAGGTAATGAGCCTGAATTGGCTATTGAGGACCTATCCGCGCTTGCCGATAATGTGGATTTATCAGGCGAAATCGATAATGTTGACGAACCGGATATGCTTTATGAGGATAATATCGCCGCTCCGGCTTTGGCGGAAATTGATGAATCGTATGCGCAAGATGATGTCGGCACCGATAATGAACGTGATGAGTTTTCAGACTTTAGCGATTTCAGTGAACCGGACATCCTCCCGGAAATAGAAATTGATGAGCCTGAACCTGTTATAGAAAGTTTATCCGAGCAGGTTGATGATGTCGGCCTGCCGGATGAAATTGATGAGTTTTTCAGTCTCAGTGATAATTTTGATGAATCCGATATGATTCCGGATGATGAAGTTGAGGTGCCAGCTCCGGCTGAAGCGGAATTAATCGCCGCCGATCCGGAACCGCAAACAGCCGTCGAACAACCTTTGGTTGATGAAGTCGATGATTTCTCCGGCTTCGTTGATGATTTTAACGCATCGGATATGCTCCAGGATGACGAGCTTGAGTCAGTACCGGCTCCGGTTGAAGCTGAACTCATCGCCGCCGATCCGGAACCGCAAACAGCCGTCGAACAACCCTTGGTTGATGAAGTCGATGATTTCTCCGGCTTCGTTGATGATTTTAACGCATCGGATATGCTCCAGGATGACGAGCTTGAGTCAGTACCGGCTCCGGTTGAAGCTGAACTCATCGCCGCCGATCCGGAACCGCAAACAGCCGTCGAACAACCCTTGGTTGATGAAGTCGATGATTTCTCCGGCTTCGTTGATGATTTTAACGAATCGGATATACTCCAGGATGACGAGCTTGAGTCAGTACCGGCTCCGGTTGAAGCGGAATTAATCGCCGCCGATCCGGAACCGCAAGCAGCCGATGAGCAACCCTTGGTTGAGGAAATCGACGATTTCTCCGGCTTCGTTGATGATTTTAACGCATCGGATATGCTCCAGGATGACGAGCTTGAGTCAGTACCGGCTCCGGCTGAAGCGGAACTCATCGCCGCCGATCCGGAACCGCAAGCAGCCGATGAACAACCCTTGCTTGAAGACGTCGACGATTTCTCCGGCTTCGTTGATGATTTTAACGCATCGGATATGCTCCAGGATGACGAGCTTGAGTCAGTACCGGCTTCGGCTGAAGCGGAACTCATCGCCGCCGATCCGGAACCGCAAACAGCCGATGAGCAACCCGTGGTTGAGGAAATCGACGATTTCTCCGGCTTCGTTGATGATTTTAACGCATCGGATATGCTTCTGGATGACGAGCTTGAGTCAGTACCGGCTTCGGCTGAAGCGGAATTAAGCGCCGCCGATCAAAAGCCGCAAATAGCTGTCGAAGAGTCATTTAATGACTTGATGAATGATGAAAATGGCATTGATAGTCTACTCATGGACTCCGATTTCGATACAGAGGATGTGGAAGAGCAAACGGTCGGCAAGAAAGATGTGTTTGGCGATGATATGGGTTTGAGCGAAATTGATGATTTTTTTCAATTGGATGAGGTGAGCGATGATTTTTCCCTGGAAACAGGAGAGGGTCAGTTAGTCGATACTGAACAATCAATTCAAGATGAAGACGATTTTCTTTTACCTGATTTTGATATTACCGCCGACATGGAAATATCCGATATGGGGGGTAATTCCGATATTAAAGAGGATGACTTAGCCGATGCTTTTGCTGATACAGATTTCATGAACGAGGAGGGGGGGGGGCAGTCTTTCGATTCGGAAGCAGCAGGTCTCAACGCGGGAGCCGACGAAGCGATGCCCGAATCCCAGTCAAAACCGGCGGCTAAGACAGTGATAGAAGAGCCTGAAAATGTAAAATTGAGTCCATTGGAACAGGACGACATTAAAAAACAGCTGGAAGATGCTGAAAGTAAAGTAAAAAAATCCAGAATTTTTAGTTACGTAGCGTTAGGATTCGGTGTTGTTGCGGTTAGCGCAGCCGTTGCTTTGGGTGTGATGACTCACGGTGCAAAATCTGAAATTTCAAAATTAACCGAACAGGTTTCAACGCTTGAGGCAAGTCTGGCAAAGAGTGTTCAAAATAATCCTAATGAAGAAATTAACGCGGTGATGAATTCTGTGGCGCAGTTGAATCACCAAGTCTATGGGTTTATCACGGAACTCAAAGGAAATTCCCAAATTCCTGTCGACTTATTAAATAGCAATGTGTCAGGCATTGTGGCTAAACAGGGCATGGTAAGCAAGGCGCTTGACACGTTGCAGGTCAAAATGGGCTGGGAAGGAAAGATGCTTTTGGAGTCATTGGTTGCTGAACCTCCCAAGGTTGACGCTGTGCATGAGCCTGCACCGGCTAAAGAAGTCAATGCTCATGAGATTGCACCGGTCAAAACCGAGCATGCGCCGATCAAAGAAGACGTGGCGCACGAACATGTAGCAACCAAGGAGGATAAGATTGCACCTACTAAAGAAAGAGCCAAGCATGAAGCTGCGCCTGTTAAAAAAGTAGAGGCAGTGCCTGTTCCTGAAATCGCACCCGCTAAAGTCAAAGCTAAACCCGAAACAGCACCGGCCAAACCAATAATACCCCCAGCAGCTGTTTTAAAAGAGGAGACTGTAGAGCCCAGCAAACAAAGCTCTGCTGGAAAGTGGGGGATAAATCTGGTGGCATTTAAACAGGAATGGTTTGCCAGAAGTAAGGCGGCTGAATTTGCACGGCTGGGTGTTTTTGCTGAAGTAATCCCGGTCTATGAAAAGAATACAGCGATGTACCGGTTACGAGTCGGTGGCTTTAAAAGCAAGGCGGAAGCAATGTCCAACACGAATAGGATAAAAAAGACACTGAATTTGGGTTCGGTTTGGGTCAGTGATAACTAGCTAATGCCGGTATGAGAGAGAAAAAATTAGTTGTAGCGGTGTCGTCCAGAGCCTTATTCAATTTGGACGAGTCGCATGCAATATTCGAAGCGCAGGGGCGGGAAGCCTTTTGCCGTTATCAAATAGATCATGAAGATGAAACTTTGGAACCGGGCTATGGCTTTGCCCTGGTTAAAAAATTTTTGAGCTTAAATGACAGTTGCCCCGATGATCCTCTGGTTGAAATTATCCTGTTATCGCAAAATAGTGCGGATACGGGGTTAAGGATTTTCAATTCCATTGCTCATTACCAGCTGAATATTATCCGCGCGGCATTTACCAGCGGCGCGTCTCCGTACGGATACATTCCCGCATTCGGAGCGCATCTGTTTTTATCGACTAATGCCGATGATGTCGCCAAGGCGCTGGGTGCGGGGTTTGCCGCGGCGACCATTCTTTGCGGACCTTCAATGAGCCATCATTCCGATCAGTTGCGTATTGCTTTTGACGGTGATTCGGTATTATTTTCCGATGAGTCGGAGCGGATTTATCAGCAGCGCGGCCTGGATGTATTTACCGAAAATGAGCGTAATGAAGCCAAAAAACCCTTGACTGGCGGCCCTTTTAAAGATTTTTTAAGTGCGCTGCATCATATTCAAACGCAGTTTGATCCTCAATCGTCGCCGATAAGAACCGCATTGGTGACCGCTCGCGCGGCACCGGCTCATGAGCGGGTTGTCAGGACGCTAAGAGCTTGGGGCATCCGTATCGATGAAGCGCTGTTCTTGGGCGGCATAGCCAAGGGCGCTTTTTTGAAGGCCTTCGGTGCGGATATTTTCTTTGACGACCAGAAAGGTCATTGCGAGTCTGCCGCCCAGCATGTCGCCGCTGCACATGTGCCGCATGGCATAACCAACCGGCAAGACTAAGTTGTAACTGAAGTTACGCAATAAATAAAAACTTTCACCACGAAGTTACGAAGAGCACGAAATTTTGCATTTTTTCTTCGTGCCCTTCGTGGTGATTTTATGTAACTTGAGTAACATCAGTTACAAAACAGTCTGTTTTGATGCCCCCCCCGCCTGTTCTTTAACCAGTTTTGGAATCATATAGCCAGGTAGGGCCGCTTGAACTTGCCGGATAAGCGCCAGCGCTTCGGCTTCAGAAACTTCAAAATGTCCCGTTCCCGTCGCTTTGTCCAATAAATGCAGATAATAGGGAGTGATGCCGTGGCTGAACAATTGCTCGCTCAGTTCACATAGAACTTCCGCGTTATCGTTCACGCCTTTTAATAATACGGACTGATTAAATAAGGCGATGCCTGAGTTTCTCAGCGAGGCGCAGGCGGCAATAACCCGTTCACTGATCTCATTGGCATGGTTGCAATGCACGATAATAATTATTTGTTTTGGGCTTTGGGTCAGGGTGTAAATGAATTCATCGGTTATTCGGGCGGGCAGAACGATAGGCAGTCGGCTGTGTATTCGGATGCGTTTCAGATGCTTAATGCCGTCCAGTTGCCGAATAAGCCGGGTAAGTCTCGAGTCGCTTAGCAGCAAAGGGTCGCCGCCGCTTAAAATAACTTCCGAGATACTCGGGTCGTTTTGTATGGCTTGAAGGGCGGCATCTTCATTTTGTTTGCTAAGTTGTAAATCAGCGTACGGAAAATTACGCCGGAAACAATACCGGCAGTTGATAGCGCAACTGCCGGTATTGATAAACAAAACCCGGCCATGATATTTGTGCAAAACACCGGCCTGGGTGGCCGCCGCGAGATCGCCGACAGGATCATTGCTAAAGCCCGGATAGGCGGTTAGTTCTTCCTCGATAGGCAATACCTGGCGTAATAAAGGATCATGCGGATTGCCTTTTTCCATGCAGGCAGCAAAACTTAACGGCACGCGTAAAGGAAAGTTTTCGGCTGCAACAGCTGAAACCGGTAAGTCACCCGGCGATAAGTCCAGGTAACGGCAAAGGTCTTCAATGTTATTAAAAGCTTCGGCAAGTTGTTGTTGCCAGTTTTTAGTAAAGTGCTGGATTTCGGACTGTGGCTCTGGCATGAGGTTATTTAAAGTTTCTATCGGTTGTTGCGTCTATTATAATGGCTGAGTTTACATTGTTTGTCATATTTGAGGATAAAATGGCTATCTATAGCACTAATGAGTTTAAAGCCGGGTTAAAAGTTATGTTGGATAACGATCCCTGTGCGATTATTGAAAATGAATTTGTTAAGCCGGGAAAAGGTCAGGCTTTTAACCGGGTAAAAATCAGGAATTTAAAAACCGGCCGGGTGATGGAAAGAACCTTTAAGTCAGGCGAGTCGTTGGAAGGCGCCGATGTTGTCGATGTCGAGATGCAATATCTTTATAGCGACGGTCAATTCAGACATTTTATGGTGCCGGATAATTTTGAACAGTATCAGTGCGATGAAAAAATTGTCGGCGATGCGGGTAAATGGCTTAAAGATCAGGATTCTTGTACGGTAACCTTGTGGAACGACGCGCCTCTTGCTATTTCTCCTGCCAATTTTGTGGAATTGGCCATTGTTGAAACTGATCCGGGCGTGCGCGGCGATACCTCGGGCGGCGGCGGCAAGCCGGCTGCTCTGGAGACGGGCGCTGTGGTCAGAGTGCCTTTGTTTGTGCAGCAGGGTGAAGTGATTAAGGTCGATACCCGTACCGGCGAATATGTTTCCCGCGTAAAAGAATAGTGCTGCAAGACTGGCGACCGACCTGTTCTCTGGAGCTGATGCGCTTAAGAGCGCAGATGCTGGCCGATATACGTCGCTTCTTTGCTGAAAGAGCGGTGCTGGAAGTGGAGACGCCGCTGCTCAGTCACGGCATTGGAACGGACCCGCAGTTGGAGTTTTTCACGACCGATTATTGTTTGTCGCCGACGCGGCAAACATTGTTCTTGCAAACATCGCCTGAATTTGCAATGAAACGGCTGCTCGCTGCGGGCAGCGGATCTATTTATCAGATAGGTAAAGCCTTCAGGAACGGCGAGTCGGGGCGATTTCATAATCCCGAATTTACCCTGCTTGAATGGTATCGGGTCGGCTTTACATTGCCTCAATTAATGGATGAAATTACTGAGCTGATTACAGGGCTGTTTAGCGGCAGGTCGTTACAAGAAACACAACGAGTCAGTTATCAGCAGGTATTCGGTTCGTTTACCGGCTTGGATCCTTTGGTGTTTTCATATCGGGACTATTGTACTTTCGCCAGAGAATGTCAATTATCCGAGGCGGTGGCTATTTGCGGAAACGATCATGCGCTGTGGCTGGATTTTATCTTCAGTCATAAAGTTCAGCCGCATTTGGGCGACAATGCGTTGTGCATGGTTTACGGTTATCCGGCTTGCCAGTCGTCATTAGCAAGAATCAACGAACATAACGCGTTGGTTACAGACCGGGTTGAGTTATTTATCAATGGCATTGAGCTGGGTAATGGTTACGATGAGCTGGTCGATGCAAAACAGCAGAGCAAACGCTTTGATAAGGAACTGGCTATCAGGCAACAGCAAAACTCGCCTGTTTCCGTTAAGGATAAGCGCCTTATTTCGGCTCTGGAATCAGGATTGCCGGAATGCTCAGGGGTGGCTATAGGTCTGGATCGGTTATTGATGCTATTGTCGGACAGTGCATCCATTGATGACGTACTTAGTTTCCCTATTCGCAGGGCTTAAGCTCGTTTAAATATTTACTGTGATATAATCCGCCGAATTTTTAATATTGGACAATGCCGTTTTATTTTTAGACTTCTACATGAAATTAAATACTCTTTCTCGCGTGCTATTGTTATGTCTATTTGTTTCCCAGGCGGTTAAAGGTGATGAAGAGTTTGTTGTAGAGGATATTCAAGTCAAGGGCCTACAGCGTATTTCAGTGGGTACCGTATATAACTATCTCCCTGTCAATGTGGGCGAAAAGTTCTCGTTGGACAATGTGGGGCCGGCAATCAAGGCGCTATTCAAAACCGGTTTTTTCAAGGATATTTCTCTGGAAAGAGAAGGCTCAACGCTGATTGTTAATGTGGTTGAGCGTCCTTCCATCGCAAAAATTATTTTTGAAGGCAATAAAGACCTTAGTAAAGACGATTTGACCAAAGCCTTAAAGAAAATCGGCTTGGCTGAAGGCAAGGTATTCGACCGGCAGGTGCTAGATAAAGTCGAGCAGGAATTGAGCCGTCAATATTTCAGTCATGGTAAATACGGCTTAAAGATCACTACGGACGTGTCCAATCTGACCCGCAACCGGGTGGGTATTCATATCAAGATTTCCGAGGGCCGGGTAGCAAAGATCAAGCAGATCAATGTTGTCGGCAATAACGTTTTCGATGATAAAACGCTGTTGCGCAACCTTGAATTGAATACGTCTAATTTATTGTCGTTCTATACCAAGGACGATCAATACTCCAAGCAAAAGTTACAGGCCGACTTGGAGACTTTACGCTCCTATTATCTGGATCGCGGTTATATCAACTTTAACATCGAGTCCACGCAAGTGGCGATTACCCCGGATAAAAAAGATATTTATGTCACCATCAATGTTAAAGAAGGCGATATTTATAAGCTGGAAAAAGTTAAATTAGCCGGCAACCTAGTGGTTGCTCCTCCCGAGCTTATTAAGCTGGTAAAAGTCGGTCCGGGAGAAATTTTTTCCAGAAAAAACGCTACAGAAACCTCCAAAGCAATTTCCGATCGTTTAGGGGATGACGGTTACGCGTTTGCAAACGTTAATATGGTGCCGGAAATCAACGAAGCCCAAAAAACAGTCGATATGACTTTTTTTGTCGATCCGGGCAAACGTGTTTATGTCAGACGCATTAACATGAAAGGCAATAGCAAAACCCGCGATGAAGTGTTGCGCCGCGAAATGCGCCAAATGGAGTCCAGTTGGGCTTCAAGTTCAAAGATTGAACGGTCGAAAACGCGCCTTGAACGCTTGGGCTATTTCGAAGAGGTGAATGTTGAAACGCCGCCGGTTACAGGCACTGCCGACCAGATCGATGTTAATTATTCGGTAGTTGAAAAGCCTTCCGGTAATTTGTCGGCCGGTGTCGGGTTTTCCCAAACCCAGGGGATTGTGTTGAACGCCAATATTGCCCAGGATAACGTCTTTGGGTCGGGCAAGCGGGTCAATGTCGCCTTTAATAACAGTGATTATTCGACAAGTTATCAGTTTGGTTTTTTTAATCCTTATTTCACCGTGGATGGCGTAAGCCAGGGTTATAACTTGGGCTATACCAAACGGAATGCCGGTCAAGTGAATATCGCCAATTATTCAACCAACGTGATGAATGCCGGGGTGAATTTTGGCATACCGTTGAATGAATTCGACAGTTTACGTTTTGATATTGATGCCAAACATACCGAGCTGAGCACCACTGATTATTCATCCACGCAAATTCGAGATTTTATTAATACGCAAGGCAGTCGCTTTTTAACACTGTCGCCGGCAGTGGGTTGGACTCACGATACGCTTAATAGAGCAATCTTCCCGAATAGAGGGCAGCAACAGCGTTTTTCTGCGTTATCGACAATTCCCGGCAGCGATTTGGAATACTATAAAATAGGTTATAAGCACCAACTTTATTTTCCGTTAGCTAAAGACTTTACCTTCAGGGTGCAAGCTGAAGCAGGCTACGGGGGCGGTTATGGAGATACAACCAGCTTGCCTTTCTTTGAAAATTATTTCGGGGGCGGTACGGGATCTATACGCGGTTTTAAAAATAACACAGTGGGGCCGAGAGACTCCAATGGTTACGCGTTTGGCGGCTCCAGTAAAATTATCGGCAATGCCGAATTGTTTTTCCCCGTGCCTTTTATGCCGGAGACAAAATCAGTCAGGTTGGGCACCTTTTTGGATGCAGGATCCATTAATAACGGCTTTAAAGCGAATAATTTGAAGTACTCTGTCGGGGTTTCAGGCGAGTGGATGTCGCCCTTCGGCGCTTTATCGGTCAGTGCGGCATTACCGTTAAACGCCGCTTCTACTGCAACGGCGGCTGACGGCACTATTACAGGAGATCAAAAGCAGATGTTTCAATTCAACTTCGGTCAGAATTTCTAGCAGAAGCTGTTTTTGTTTAACAAGCTTACCGCCTATAATTTAACGAAATAGCTGTATTTTTAATCATTATTTATTTTAACTTCACTAGAGACCCGTTGAACAATGAAAACGAAAATTGCTTTATTTTTAGGATTGTTGCTTGCTGCTAATGTGAGCTACGCTGATTTAAAAATTGGCTTTGTCAATATACCAGCCGTTCTTGAAAAAGCACCCCAGGCGGAAAAAGCCAAAAAACGCCTGGAACAAGAATTTTCACCGCGCGATAAGCAGTTGGTTGCCCAGCAAAAAGAAATCCAGAATATGGACGAAAGAATGGCCAAAGATGCGGCAGTGATGGGCGAGTCGGCGCGAGTCAATCTGGAAAAAGATATTTTAAATAAGAAAAGAGATGCAAAAAGAGCCCAGCAGGAGTTTAGCGAGGATTTTAATGCGCGCCGCAATGAAGAATTGGGCAAATTACAACGTCGTATCGTTGAAGCGATTCGTGAAATAGCCAAAGATCAAAATTTTGATTTGTTACTGACTGACGGCGTTATTTATGCCAGTGAAAAAATTGACGTAACCAGTCAAGTTCAACAAAAGTTGTCAACTATGCCTGAATAATGACATACGGGTTTTTATTTAATCGCATTGCCGCCAACTTTTAAGAGAAGCATCATCAAATATGTCCATCAAGTTAGATATTTTACAAATACAAGAATTCTTGCCGCATCGTTACCCTTTTTTATTGGTTGATAAAGTTGTTGAATGCGAACCCGGCGTTAGATTGTTGGGCGTGAAAAACGTTACTTATAACGAACCGTTTTTTCAAGGACATTTCCCCCAAAAACCCATTATGCCCGGCGTGTTGATTTTGGAGGCGCTGGCCCAATCTACGGGATTGCTGGCATCGGAAACAGCGGGAGATGAATTGGCCGGAATGATTTATTATCTGGTCGGTATTGATAAGGCCAAGTTTAAAAGACCGGTTGTCCCCGGCGATCAATTAATGTTGGAAGCACGATTCCTTAAAAGTAAGCGTAATATCTGGGCTTTTGAATGCCGTGCAGAAGTCGATGGCGAGTTCGTCGCAAGTGCCGAAATCAGATGTGCGGCAGTGGTAAATTGATTTGATCGATCCAACAGCGATAGTCGATAGCAATGCCGAGCTGGCTGATGACGTGTCGGTCGGGCCTTTTTCCGTCATTGGGGCGGGTGTAAAAATCGGCGCCGGTACCGTGGTAGGTTCGCATGTTGTTATTAAAGGGCCTACGACCATAGGCAAACAGAATCGCATCTATCAATTCACTTCCATCGGCGAAGACCCTCAAGACAAAAAGTATGCGGCTGAAATAACCCGCTTGGAAATCGGCGATAGAAATACGATACGCGAATACACGTCCATGCACCGGGGCACCAAGCAGGATCGCAGCCTGACCAAGATAGGCAATGACAACCTGTTCATGGCCTACACGCATGTCGCGCATGATTGCATTATCGGCAACCACGTCATTATGGCCAATGGCGCTTCATTGGCCGGTCATGTGCATTTACACAGTCATGCCATTTTGGGCGGATTCACCTTGGTGCATCAGTTTACCCAGATAGGGCAGTACAGCTTTGCTGCGATGGGCAGTGCGATTACCCAGGACATCCCCCCGTTTGTGATGGTCGGCGGCAAGCCTACCCGTCCGCACGGCATCAACTCAGTCGGCATGGAACGCAACGGCATTTCCCCGGAAGACATCAGGCTGATCAGAAAAGCTTACAAGATCATTTACAAGACCAATCTGCGCCTGGAAGATGCGATAGACCAGATGGAAGACTTGGCTGGTGAAAGTAAGGAGTTGTCGGATATGGTCAGTTTTTTACGCAATGTAAGCCGGGGTATATTGCGCTAAGCGTTGTTTAAGCATTGAACAGCAGTTTGTCCTCGAAAAGCACGAAATACCAATCCACCTCTTCGATAAATTGGCGGTCTTTTGAAGGTTTTAGTACTTTTCGTGGACGAAAGTATTTTTATTTCAGGGGCGAAAGCTAATATGGATAATGGATGTTCAACAAGCATTCTTGTTGCCGGTGTTGACGAAGCCGGCCGTGGGCCGCTCGCAGGCCCGGTTTTCGCTGCCGCCGTTATCCTTGATCCCCAGCGGCCGATAAGCGGATTGGCCGACTCAAAAACCCTTAGCGAAAGCAAACGGGACAGCCTTTATAGCCTCATTAAAGAATCAGCCTTAAGTTGGTCGATTGCCCAAGCCAGTGTTGAAGAGATTGATGAGCGCAATATCCTCCAGGCGACGTTACTTGCCATGCAACGGGCGGTAAACGGCTTGCATATCCAGCCGGATGAGGTTTTAGTCGACGGTAACCGTCTCCCCAACCTGACCATGCCCGCCCAGGCTATCGTTAAAGGCGACAGCAAAATACAGGCGATCAGTGCCGCGTCGATATTGGCGAAAGTCGAGCGGGATAAGCTGATGGTCGATTATCATCAACACTATCCCGACTTTGCGTTTCATGTGCATAAAGGTTACGGCACCAAACAGCATGTTGCCGAAATCGAACAGTTCGGTTTTTTAGAGGTGCATAGAAGAACATTCAATCCGGTGAAAACCATGTTGATGCGGCAGAAAAAACTTTAATCTTGTCCACGAAAGACACGAAAAGCACGAAAAAAGCAGAAGAAAGAATCGTGTAGCGTAGATTTTCGTGTCTTTCGTGGATGAAATGATTTTTATAGGTTTAACCCAACTCCAGCGGCCCTTCATCCATTAACGCGATTTGCTCGCGCAGCTCAATAATCCTGTCCTGCCAATAACGCGGTGTATCAAACCACGGAAACGCCATAGGAAAGGCAGGATCATCCCAGCGCCGCGCAATCCAGGCGGAATAATGGATCAGCCGCAAAGTGCGCAGGGCCTCAATAAGATGCAGCTCTCTGGTGTCGAAATCGTAAAAAATCCGGTAGCCGGTCAGCAGGTGGTTTAACTGCACGGTCATTTCAGAGCGATCCCCGGATAGCAGCATCCACAAATCCTGTATCGCAGGCCCCATTCGACAGTCATCGAAATCGACAAAATGCGGACCGTCATCGGTCCATAAAATATTGCCTGGATAACAGTCGCCGTGCAGGCGCAGGTTTTTTATTTTACCGGCGCGTTCGAAGCAACGTCTTACGCCTACCAGCGCATGTTCGGTCACACTGCGGTAAGCCTCGATCAGATCGGCGGGGATGAAATTATTCGTCAGCAGATAGGCTCTAGGCTCATCGCCAAAGCCGGCAATATCCAGCGTCGGGCGATGTTTAAAAGGTTTTAATGAGCCGACGGCATGAATACGAGCGATAAACCGCCCCATCCACTCCAGTTTTTCGCGGCCTTCAAGCTCAGGTACTCGTCCGCCTTGCCTTGGGAACACCGAAAAACGGAAACCGTCGGCGTGGATTAAGGTTTGCTTATCGCCAAACGGCAGAGCAGGAACCACAGGGATTTCAGCATCGAACAATTCCTGAACGAACGCGTGTTCTTCAAGAATGGCCTCAGTCTTCCAGCGTTCGGGCCGGTAGAACTTGGTGACGATAAAAGATCCGTCGGCCATGCCGACTTGGTAGACGCGGTTTTCATAGCTATTGAGCGCCAGCAGACGGCCATCACTATGCAGGCCGATACTGTCGAGCGCGTTTAAGATAATATCGGGGGTCAGTGCTGAAAATGGGGTGAGATTCGTATTCATAACTACCATTGTAACGCTGAACGCCGATTCAGCTAAGGTTATGTCGCTACCCGTTAATGAAAGCGGCATGGGTTGCTTTGTTTTTCCGGTATAGCATGCATGTTATGATGTCCTATCGGACGGCTTCTTCACGCTACTGATAAAGAACCAAACGCTCAGATTTTGAAACGTATTTAGAAGGAAAGGGTAGATGAAAAAATCTCAAAAAGTTACATTAGGATTATTCCTGTTTGCATGCTTATCCGCAACCGTATCAGCAGAAACCAAAACAGCAAAACCGGTTCATGGCGAATATATCGACTGGCGATTGTTATCGGTTTCGCATAGGGAAGACAAGAAAACGCTACGGGCTATTTTAGGTAACGATAAGGCTATAGCGGCAGCGCGAAAAGATCAGACCAAGCCTTGGCCGGACGGTTCGGTTTTAGCTAAAGTCGTGTGGAAAGAAAGCATTCATCCTAACTGGGCGCAAGCGATTGTTCCAGGTGAATTCGCTTCTGCCGAAGCCATGGTTAAAGACAGCAAAAAATACGCCGACACCGGCGGCTGGGGATTTGGTCATTGGGAAGGAAATAAGCTGGTCATGCATGAGGAAGCAAAAGCCAAAGAATGTTTCGCTTGCCATATGCCAATGAAGGATAACGACTACGTTTATACCTTCAGCGCTCTAAAATAAATATTGCTGCAAGCTATAGACGCTAATAGATCAGCCGTTGGGCTGATTTATTAGCGTTGAAATATGATTAACTTTACTGGCTAAAATGTACGACGTCCCCTTCCTGCATGGCATTGCCGCCGCTCGCAGGGTCGGCATTTTGATAAGCGCCACCGCCGCCCAGCTGTTCATCAATCTGCCGCGCCACGTCTATCCCTAAGCTTTTAGACACGTCCGAGACAACCTTGCCGCGACTGGGCGCGACACGGCTTCCGTCGGTAACAATGCGTACATCTTGCCCTTCGCCGGTCGCGCTAAAGGCCGCTTTAACTTCGTAAGTGCGGGTGTTGATCAAGCTGAATTCAGCGACCAGCATCAGGCTGAAGGTGTTGGACAGCGTGTCGGTGCCGATAATGGGATTCACCTCGTCGCGGAAATCAAGCTCGCTGACCGTGCCGAACAACACATAATCGGCCCCCGGATACGCGCCTTTTTTGATGCGGTTGAGAATGTCGTAGATTTTTTCATCGCCTTTGGCGGTATAAGGCTTGGCTTGCGATAGCTTAAAATCGCCGGTTTTAAGGATTTCGCCCTTAATGTCGCCGACAAACTTACGCAGTTCGCCATACTCGATATAGCTGTAACTGCTTCCGACCTCGGTATAATCGGTCTGCGATTTTCCGCTATACGATGAACGGCTCGATGCCGAAGCGCTTTCAAAACTGTCCCGTTCACGCGCGCTGTCGCTGCTACGCGCCGATGACTTGTGGTGATAATCAAGTTGATGAAAATAACCGCTGATCCGTTCGGTATAAGCCAGATCGGTAACCGCGATTTTAGCCGCCAGGGCGTTGCCTGTCCCAAGCAGCGACGATAATAGAATTAACAAACGTAACGGTTTCATAGTCGATCCCACTAAAACATCGATTTATTGGAAGTCTTGCGGATCTCTTTTTCGTCCGCCCATTCCATGGTGCCGGATTCATTATCCACCAGCTGCAAACTGAATTTGTAATACACGTCCTTAACATCGCCTGCGCGTTTAACTATAGAAGTGATAGTGCCTTCGATGCGGAAATCGGCGCCTTCCATGTTGCCCATTTTTTTGGATTTGCTTTTCTTGTACAGGCCGGATTGGTTTTGCCTAGCCAACTCGTCGACCTGGGTTTGCATCGCGCTGGTGTCGACCGCAAAGCGCACCATGCCGCTTTTTACGATTTTGGTGCGTATCGAATCGGTGATCGATTTAGTGTCAATGTACTCGCTGGTTCTGTTTTTGACTTCGGCAACAGTCACCAAAGGGCGCGATTTTGCAAATAGGGCAGGGGATTGCAATAGCGAGTTGGCCATCGATTCGGCTATGGTTTGCAGATCGGTGGAACCGAATTCGTTGGTTAAGGTTTCAACCGCCTTACTGTCGCCGTACTCGACATTGCCGGAGCTGAGCGTTGGCGATTGGGTTGCGCAACCGCTTAACAGCAGCGCAATTGCGGCGGTTTTGAGGACATTATTTGATTTATACATGGGATTATCTCTTAATGTAGGGGCGACTTCAGCCGCCCAGACTATTTAAAGGGCGACTGAAGTCGCCCTACAGGTTTTTTTGAATCGACTAAGGAATATGCATGAAATAACTTGAGCATTTTATTCCCCTCACCCCAACCCTCTCCCGAAGGGCGAGGGCGCAAGTTGTCGGCGCATTCCTAAGGCAGATTACCGGTATTATCCGGGCTTTGCACAACCATCCTGAAATCGGTAACCTGAGGCGACGGCGCAACCGCCGTCAACGTTTGTTTTTGATAAGCGTAAACCAGCACCGGCTTCCAGGTCTCTTCACCGCCGACCGTAAAGCCGGCGGCATCCAGCCATTTAAAACGATAGTAAAGCTGCTGATTGGCCGAGTCGGTATTAGTGATTTCCGCCTGTACCGTCAACAGATGATTGCGTTTTACCGCGCGAAGGTCGGTCACTTGCAGATACGACATTTCACTCAGTTGCTCGACTTTGGCATTGATGCTGCCGGGCTGTGGCGGCTGGTGCGTGGCGCAGGCCGTTAACGCCAATAAAGCGGCAATGAGGGATACACTTTTAACGGCATTCATGAATTATCCTTTTGTGCTTGGTAGATAGATTTTTTGGCTTTTTTCTTTTTAGTTTTTGCAGGGGATTTCTTGATTAGCGCAGCATCGATATTTGCAGCGGGTTCAATGTTAGCGGGAGCGGCATAAACCGGCATTTGCGGCCCAAAAACCGGTTGCGACCAATAAGCCTGGTTGCCCAGCAGCCGCGTCACCACGACGGCATGAGAGCCTTGGACATCGATTAGCTGCTTGCTGCCGCCAACGGTTACGTCATGCTTGCCGGAAGGCAGCGTGACACGGGCAATACTGATGGTTGCAGGCAAAGTGCGCCAAGTGCGCTCATCTGCGGATTCGGTAATGACATTGGCGATATTCAACGCAATACCGGCAAGCGCCGCACCGCCGCCTTGATCCATCAAGGCCTTTTGCGACATGGCTTTTGCCGCCGCCCTGAGAATGCCGCGGACAATAATTCCCGGCATATCATCCCTTAATGCCCGTTTGGACATCGTATCCAGGCTGGTCACCGCAGCTAGCGGCAGGGTATTCTTGCCGTCAACGCTGACAGTGCTAGGCTGCAAAGTGCGGCTGGGGTCGGAATGCAATACCGGGAACGAAATAGGGATAACGCCCAAATTGCTGACGATCACCGGTACAGGGATGGTGACCGAGCTGAGCGCAGGCGCAGCGCCGGATTCGACCACAAACAACACATCGGTTTCGTTGGGTTTGCGAAGGCTGGGACGCGATTCCAACATAGCCAAGCCGTCTTCGAGGATTTTAATATCGGGACGTAGCTCAATCGCCTGCCGGTAACCGGGCGAGGCAAGCCCTGGTTCATTCAAGGCTTCGTAAACAAAACCGGCCAGATAATGACTGAAAGCGCTCTGGTAACCGTTTTTTAGCGTGGTGACTTCCGGTGAATTAAGCGTTTCGACCGGATAACCGTTCAAGTCCTTAAAGGTTGTGGTGATGCCTTTTTCCTCGCTTTCCTGTTCCAGAGCCTCGGTTTCTTTCGCGTTGATTTCCGCGATAATGGCTTCCCGCTCGTGGGTTTTCTTGATCTCGGTTCTGGCCGCATTCCAGTCGCCTGCCGACAAGTGATCCAGCGCCAGCCGGGTGGACAGCATCACTTTTTCATAATCATGACCATCATAGCGGCGGGTTTTATCGTTTAAAACCACCGCGCCGACATTTTCCAGAACCGCCCCGGCCCTGATTTTAGCTTCATTCTCCCAGTCATTAACCTTTTGATCGGCCAACAGCCAAGCTTCCGCGCTGTCTTTGTACCGGCTTTTCAAACGTAATAATTCGCCCTTTTCCAGATAATAAAGCAGATCGAAATCGCCGCCGGTATTATTGGCTTCATGTTGAGTTAACGCTTGGTCGATTTGGCCTTGCCCGACCAAGTCAACGGTTTGCTTGAGTTCATTATCGTAACTGCGCATCACCGAGCAGCCGGACAGGGTTATGGTTAATAAAACAGGCAGCGCGAGGCTGGCCGGGCGGGTAAAGAGGGGCATGGCGTTTCCTTGTTGTATTATTTTTATTATTGGGCGTATCCGGCAGCTTGGTCATTATCCCTCATCAAAGCGCCGGTATAAGGAAAAGTATAAGGTTTTTTGGGGGTTAATGGCTTGTTATTTTTGGGGAGTTGCAGGCGCTGGAAAACGTTGGTGAGGCGGTGTGCCGAAAGAGTTTAAAAAGCCTGGACTCTATGTGATTTATAGTAGGTAACTTTGCGCTGCGCTCGGAATGTTTTTATAGATCCCTATAGGAGCGGGCGACCACGAAGATAAAGCGTGTCTGGAGAAAGATCAATATAATCGTTCTATACGACGGTTCCATATGCGGCATGCGCTTTGATGAAAAGATTCTGCTCAGTTACGCCGGATAGATTACAGGAAAGTCAATTCGTCAGCCTATTGGTGCGTTTTTCTTTTAATGCGGGTTCCCATCAAGTAATCGAACCAAGGCCAAGTCACGCACCAGTTTGCGGCGCGGTTGCCGCCAAGATGGTGGTCGTAATGCCAGCGTAAATGCTGTTTAGCCCAGCTGGGATCAAGGTGGGCTTTGCGGTGCTTGTAGTAATAAAGCATCAACGATACATACAGCGCGCCGGTAAATAGGGGAAATAGTAAAAACAGCGGCATATGCAGCAGCACAATGGCTGATAATACCGCCAGTTCCTTGGTTTGGGCGTTCCATGTTGTTAGGTTTAAGGATTGGTAGCCTGGATCGAACATGGCATTTTTAGCGCAAACGGCGTGATGCTCATACCAATGATAAGCCCAGAAACTATGCCGGTTTTTTCCTAGTCCATGCAGAATGTATTTATGCATCAGCCATTCGCCGGCGTTGGCATAGAGTAAACCTGCAATGAATTGAGCGGCTAAGCTAAGCATGGGACATAAAATAACACACCTTATTTCTCTAACGATGTTGGCATCAACCGGGATGATTCTTACCTCTATAATACGATTTCTTTTTGCTATCAAGCCAGGTTAAAAATATTACTGAACAGATATAACGTCTTTTGCGCGTCCCATTCCGCCCCCGAAGCCAAACACACCGAACGCCGACAGTGACGGCAAAGATTGCGTCAAGTGATTATCCGAGTGTCGGATTGCAAGATTTCCTTTTTTAATCGCTGCAAAGTAGATAAAATCACTGGGTTTTTATTTATTAGGTGATTATCAGCATGAGCGTTATAGAAAGAATTAAAGACCAGATTGAAAATAATCCGGTTGTTTTATACATGAAAGGGTCACCGGATTTTCCTCAATGCGGCTTTTCCGGCCAGACCGTGCAAATATTGGGCGCTTGCCATGCCAAATTTATGTACGTTAATATTCTTGAAGACCCTGAGCTTCGCGAGGCGCTTAAGGGATATTCGAACTGGCCGACTTATCCTCAGCTTTATATCGGCGGCGAGTTGGTCGGCGGTTGCGACATTATTACCGGTTTGTACCAGCAGGGTGAATTGGCAAAGATGCTGGCTGCGGTTGATGCTATAGAGGAATAATCGATGCCACACGGATGACGATTGCGTCATCCGTGTGCCGGTTTTATTATCAACTACCGATTGATTCCAGCTGCTTCCAGCGGTTGACTATCATGCAAAACAGCTCCGCTGTCTTTTCGGCGTCATAAAGCGCCGAATGCGCTTTTTCGTTATCCCAATCCAATCCCGCTGTTTGAGCAATTTTAGCCAGCACGGTCTGTTGATAGACCAATCCCCCCAATGTCGCGGTATCGAACGTGCTGAACGGATGAAAAGGGCTGCGTTTTATTTGAGTTCTTTGAATCGCGGCATTTAAGAAGCCGATGTCGAAAGCAGGGTTGTGTCCGACCAGAATCGCCCTGGTGCAATTGTTGCGCTTGACGGCCTCTTTAATCGGTTTAAACAGCATGTGCAGCGCGTCTTTCTCTTCAATAGCCATGCGGAACGGGTGGTGCGGGTCTATGCCGTTAAATTTGAGCGCGGCTTCGTCCAGTTCGGCGTTTTTAAAGGGGATGACGTGTGTTGTATAACGTTCGGTAATTTCCAGATCGCTGTTACTGTTAAGCTCGACAATCACAGCGGCAATTTCCAGTAATGCATTTTTTTTGGGATTAAATCCGGCTGTTTCAATGTCGACGACTACCGGGAGGAAGCCTCGGAAACGTTTATCTAAGGGAATTACAGATGTATCCATTTTTTGAGTTATGCCAAGAGCTGTCGAAATGATGGGGAATGAAGGCGACGATTTATGGTATGTTACGCGAAAATTGACCCGTTATAAAAATAATAGCGTTGTGGAGTGGATGACATGCAACAGAAAAAATTGATGACTCAACTTGGATGTCTAGTTTTAGCCGGTACGCTGGCCGGATGTGCGACTACTGCAAAAGACCCCCAAGATCCATTGGAAGGTTGGAATAGGGGAGTGCAGACCTTTAACGATAAACTGGACGATTATGCGATGAAGCCTATCGCCAAAGGTTATCAGTGGATAACGCCATCGTTTGTCGACCAAGGCGTTAGCAATTTTTTCAGTAACATTAATGATATTGGCGTCACCATTAATGACTTGTTGCAGTTTAAAATCTCGCAAACCGGCCTGGATGGGTCTCGCTTCATCGTCAATACCATCGCCGGTGTTGCCGGTTTTGTCGATGTTGCGGCGATGATCGATTTACCCAAGCATAATGAAGATTTCGACCAAACTATGGGGGTTTGGGGCGTGCCGACCGGTCCTTACCTGGTGCTGCCGTTTTTCGGGCCGAGTTCTCCGCGCGGCGTGGGCGGTCTGGTCGGCGACGCGGCGATGAATCCGATCAGCTATATTGACAGCGGCGTGATCAGCAGCGGACTGTTCGGGGTGAATGCCATCGATTTACGCGCAGACAATTTGACGACTGAAAAGATAGCGACGGAAGCCGCGGTAGACCGGTATGCGTTTTTTAAAAGCGCGTATTTTCAACATCGCGACTACCTGATTCACGATGGCAATATGCCGGAGGGGTCGGATTATCTGGAGATTGATGATGACTTTAATGAGGATAATCTGGCTCCGGTTAAGCCGTATTAAAGTCAGGCTAAGGGCATTATTTGCCACGAAGGGACGAAGGACGCGAAGAAAAAATTATATACTTCGGTTGTCAGAATTTCGATGTTTTGGGTAGGGTACGCGCAGCGTACCCTACGTAAATTATTTTATCGCTCAGGGGTGTACATTGGAAATTTCGTGCTCATCGTGCCTTCGTGGTGAATTCTTTAGCCTTTAGCCAATTTCCAACCCAACTCTTCATTCGCCTTGAGCGGCGTGATCGACAGTCCATCTTCCCCGTAAGCGGACGGCACTTTCCATGCGGATTTTTCCAAGGTGACCGTGCCTGAGTTTCTGGCCAATCGGTAAAAATCGGCCCCGTAAAAACTGGCGAAACCTTCCAGTTTGTCCAAAGCATCCGCCCGTTCAAAGGCTTCCGCATAAAGCTCCAAAGCTGCATGGGCGCTGTAACATCCGGCGCAACCGCAGGCGGTTTCCTTTAATGAAGTCAGGTGCGGCGCACTGTCGGTGCCCAGAAAAAACTTCGGGTTGCCGCTGGTCGCAGCTTTGACCAATGCTAAACGATGCGACTCGCGCTTGATAATCGGCAGGCAATAATAGTGCGGTTTGATGCCGCCCGCCAGAAGCGCATTGCGGTTAAACAATAAATGCTGGGGAGTGATGGTTGCGGCAATATTGGCGCCGGCATCTTGCACAAATTGCACGGCTTCAGTCGTGGTTACGTGTTCGACCACGATGCGCAAAGCGGGGAAGTTATGCGTAATGTCGGTCAGGTAGGTGTCGATAAATACCCGTTCCCTGTCGAAAATATCGCACGCGTTATCGGTGACTTCGCCATGAATCAGTAACGGTATGTCTACTTGTTCCATCGCCGCCAATAACGGATAAACAGCCTTGATGTCGGCAACGCCGGAATCGGAATTGGTGGTGGCGCCTGCCGGATACAGTTTAAAGGCATGGATATGTTCGGATTCGGCGGCTTTTTTGATTTCATCCGCGGTCGTCGAACCGGTCAGATAAAGCGTCATCAACGGCGTAAAATCAAGACCAAGCGGAACCGCTTGTAGAATTTCTTCCCGATAGATCAAGGCCTGAGCCACCGTAGTAACAGGCGGTTTGAGATTGGGCATGACGACTGCGCGGGCAAATTGCCTTGCGGTATGCGGTATAACGGTTTTTAAAACTGCGCCGTTTCTGACATGTAAATGCAGGTCATCCGGCCTTGTGATGGTTAATGTTTTCATTATTGGAGGTAAATTCTGTAAAATAGGCGGTTATTTTATAGTAAGTGCCTTGAAAAACTAAGCGCAGCACTTATTGTGGTTATTATTTTTGTTATCGGAGCGGTTAATGCCAATATACGAGTACCAATGTCAGTCATGCGGTCATGAGCACGAAGCGTTACAAAAACTCAGTGCCGAGCCCCTAACTATCTGCCCGGCCTGTAGCAAGCCGGAGTTAATGAAAAAGATTTCTGCGGCGGGATTCCGATTGAAAGGCACCGGCTGGTACGAAACGGATTTTAAAAGCGGCACCAAGAAAAATGTGGCGGGCGAGGCGAGTTGTTCAAGTTCTGCACCATCCACCGGCGGCTGTTCAGGCGGCGGCTGTAAATAATAAAGCAGGCGAAAGGCTCAAGGCGAAAGGCAAAAAAACAGGCCTTCGCCTTGAGCCTTTCGCCTTTCATCTTAACCAAATCAACAGGGAAAATTTATGCGTACTCACAAGTGCGGAGAATTAAACACACAACAGCTAGGCGAAACAGTTTCAATCTGCGGTTGGGTACACAGACGCCGCGACCACGGCGGCGTTATTTTTATTGACCTGAGAGACCGCGCCGGTTTGGTGCAGGTCGTGGTCGATCCCGACGTGGCTGAAACCTTCGCGACGGCTGAAAGCGTCCGCAGTGAATATGTATTACAAATTACCGGGCTGGTTCGCGACCGTCCCGCAGGCACGATTAACGCCAATATGCATTCCGGCGCGATTGAGATACTGGCTAAAAACATCGTCGTGCTGAACGAGTCGGAAACCCCGCCGTTCCCGGTTGAAAGCGACATCGAAGTGAATGAAGAGCTGCGTTTGCGCTATCGCTATATCGACTTGCGTCGTACCGAAATGCAGGAAAAGATGAAAGTGCGACGCGATGTGACGCGGGTGTTACGGAACTTCCTCGACGACAACGAGTTTTTCGAGATTGAAACGCCTTACCTGACTAAAGCCACACCCGAAGGCGCGCGCGATTACATCGTGCCGAGCCGTACCCACGAAAATTCGTTTTTCGCGCTGCCGCAATCGCCGCAATTATATAAACAGATATTGATGGTGGCGGGCATGGATCGCTACTATCAAGTGGTGCGTTGTTTCCGCGACGAAGACTTGCGCGCCGACCGTCAGCCCGAATTCACCCAGCTCGATATTGAAACCTCGTTCATGGATGAAAACGAAATCATGACTATCATGGAGGAAATGATCCGCCAGTTGTTCATTAAAGTGATCGGCGTGAATCTGGGCGACAAATTCCCGCGCATGACCCATCAGGAAGCCATTTCGCGCTACGGTATCGACCGCCCCGATTTGCGGATTCCGCTGGAATTGGTCGATATTGCCGAGGATATGAAAGACGTCGATTTCCAAGTTTTCTCCGCTCCGGCCAACGACCCGAAAGGTCGCGTTGTCGCGATGCGCGTACCGAATGGCGGCGAATTAAGCCGTAAAGACATCGATGCGTTGACCAAGTACGTCAGCATTTACGGCGCAAGAGGCTTGGCTTATATCAAGGTCAACGACTTGGCCGCCGGTGTCGACGGCTTGCAATCGCCTATCGTTAAATTTGCCCCGGCTGAAGTGTGGGACAGCGTGCTGGCAAAAACCGGCGCGCAAAACGGCGATTTAATTTTCTTTGGCGCGGATAAAGCCGGCATCGTTAATGAAGCGATGGGCGCATTGCGGGTTAAGTTGGGACACGACCTTAACCTGCTGCAAGGCGACTGGAAACCGGTTTGGGTGGTCGACTTCCCGATGTTCGATTGGGATGAGAAAACCAACCGCTACAACGCCATCCATCACCCGTTCACCGCGCCAAGCTGCTCGGTGGAAGAGCTGGTTGCCAATCCGGGCGCGGCATTATCGCGTGCTTACGATTTGGTGTTGAACGGCATCGAAGTCGGCGGCGGTTCGATTCGTATCAACCGTACGTCCATGCAGCAAACCGTGCTTGAAATTTTAGGCATCGGCGAAGACGAAGCCAGGGAAAAATTCGGCTTCCTGTTGGATGCATTGAAATACGGCGCGCCTCCGCATGGCGGCCTTGCGTTCGGTTTGGATCGTCTGGTCATGCTGATGACAGGCTCAACGTCTATTCGCGACGTGATCGCCTTCCCCAAAACGCAATCGGCGGCTTGTCCGTTAGTCAGCGCACCGGCGGTTGTTACCGACGAACAGTTGAAAGAGTTGGGCATACGTTTGATTAAGCCTGCGGGAAAAGAAAAAGCTAAGGATTAAACGTTTTTTTATTCACCACGAACGACTGCATGGACAGATATTTGCTCCTGCAATATCTGCATTCCCCACATCCCTGTGGGTTATGCAGGAGGTAGAGCAATGCAGGAGCGATTGCCGAGGCGCGAAGAACACGAAGTTTTATTGTTCCCACGCTCCGCGTGGGAATACAGGATAGACGCTCCAGCGTCTCGGAACTTGTGCGGATCTTGGTGTTTTTTTGTCGCCAAGCCGGTGTTTCGCAACGCTGGAGCGTTGCAAACTGCATTCCCACGCCGGAGCGTGGGAACGATCACTCAAGCCGGACGGAGCATGTTGCCTCGCCCGGCTTGAGCTTTTTATTTGCTGCGAAGAATGCGAAGGGGCAAAGAAATAAAACTTCGTGTTCTTCGTGTCTTTGTGGTGATATGCTTTTTTGCTTTATGGATTTTATCGTTCCCACGCTCCGCGTGGGAATTCAGGATAGATGCTCCAGCGTCTCGGAACTTGTGCGGATCTAGGTGTTTTTTGTTGTCAAGACGGTGTTTCGCAACGCTGGAGCGTTGCAAACTGCATTCCCACGCCGGAGCGTGGGAACGATCACTCAAGCCGGACGGGGCATGTTGCCTCGCCCAGCTTGAGCTTTTTATTTGCTGCGAAGAATGCGAAGGGGCAAAGAAATAAAACTTCGTGTTCTTCGTGTCTTCGTGGTGATATGCTTTTTTCCTTTATGGATTGACCTGTTATTAATGAGCAGTTACGTAAAATCCCCCAGAATCTTCTCCCTAGAGGAGTACCATTTATGACCAATACCCCATTTCCCATTCAAGATTACGCCTTACTCAGCGATGAGGAATGCGATGCCCGGATTATCGCCGCCAAAGCCAAGCTTGGCTCTCGTTGCGTGGTGCTCGGACATCATTATCAACGCGACGAAGTGTTCAAACATGCCGATTTTTCCGGCGATTCGTTAAAACTGTCCCGAGATGCGGCCAAGTCAGATGCCGAATACATCGTATTTTGCGGCGTGCATTTTATGGCGGAAGTCGCCGATATATTGTCCCGTCCGGAGCAGATCGCCATCCTGCCGGATATGGCGGCAGGCTGTTCGATGGCTGATATGGCCAATCTGGTCAAGGTGCAAAAATGTTGGGATGAACTGGCGCAAGTGATTGACGTGGAAGCTGAAGTCACCCCGGTGACCTACATCAACTCGGCGGCCGACCTTAAATCCTTTTGCGGCAAGCATGACGGCATCGTCTGCACCTCATCCAACGCCCAAAAAATATTGGAATGGAGTTTTGCCAAAAAATCGAAAGTGCTGTTTTTTCCCGACCAGCATCTGGGACGCAATACCGGTTACCGGATGGGCATTCCATTGGAAGAGATGGTTGCTTGGGATTTTACCAAACCGATGGGCGGCTTGACCGAACAGCAAATCCGCAACGCCAAAATCATCCTTTGGAATGGCTATTGCTCCGTGCATCAGGTATTCAAGCCGGAACATATTGATGATTTCCTTAAGCGCTTCCCTGAGACCAAAGTCATTTCTCATCCGGAGGCCTCGTTTGAAGTCTGCCAAAAATCGGAATACATCGGTTCTACCGAGTACATTCTAAAAACCGTGCGCGAAGCCGAACCGAACACCCGCTGGCTGGTTGCGACGGAGTTAAACTTGGTCAACCGCCTGCACGAAGAATGCAAGGCGCAGGGCAAAAACGTGCATTTCATGTCGCCTACGCTGTGCATGTGCTCAACTATGTTCAGAACCGATCCGCAACATTTGGCTTGGGTGCTGGAAAACCTGGCGGCGGGACATGTGGTTAACCGGATTTCAGTGCCTGAGGATATAGCGAAGTATGCCAAAAAAGCGCTGGATAACATGTTGGGGGTTATGTAATGACAGTAGATTTTAACCGCTTAAAGCATTTTTCCATGACCTATGTCTTCATCGAAGACGAGGAAGACATAGCCTGCGAATATGAGCAAACAGAGCAAAGCCCCGTCGTTGCCGCGGATGGCCTGAGCATCAGTTTTAACTTAAGAAATATCGATCAAAGCGAAGACAAGGATATTTATTCGGTTGTTCTGGTAAAAGAGGGCGATGACGAGTTTTACATAAAGTCCGATTATTTTGACGATTCCGCCGAGCCTTACCCGCTGGATGCTGAGAGTTCCGATGATGACGTTAAATTCATATTGGAAGGCGAGGATGAGGTTATGTATTTGTATGGTTTTTTTGAATAAAGCCGTGATTACGGTGATAGACTCGAAGAATAGCGCGATAGTTTGACGCTATTCAAGAAATGGGATTCCAGTAAATCGCTGAATCCGACCCCAAATCATTGAATAGTTTGGAGAGCGTTATGAGAAAAATATCCGTATTAAGCGCAGTTTTGTTGACTGCCTGCGTCACCATCAACATATATTTCCCCGCTGCCGCTGCTGAAAAAGCGGCCGATGAAATTATCAAAGATATTCAAAATATCGCACCGCAGAAAGCGGAACCCAAACCTAAAGCCGGTTTGTCCGATTGGCAGGTGAGTCTGTATCGGTTGCTTGATAAGGCGATCAATGTGGCGGTATCGCCTGCGCAGGCAGCGGAGGCCGACTTGGCGATCGATAGTGCTGAAATCAGGCAGTTGCGCGCCGCTATGGAAGCCCGCTTCGCGAGTCTGCAACCTTTGTATGCGGCGGGTTTTATCGGCATTCAGGCGGACGGTCTGCTGGCGGTCAGGGATGCTGAAAGCGTGCCGCTTAAAGACAGGAATCAGGTCAATAAACTGGTCGCCGCGGAAAATGCCGACCGGCAAAGTCTTTATCAGGCGATTGCCGATGCCAACGGTCATCCCGATTGGGCCGCACAAATCAAATCAACTTTTGCCGGTCGCTGGGTGGGTAATGCTCAAGCAGGCTGGTGGTATCAATCCTCAGGAAGCTGGAAACAAAAGTAAACATGGCAAACAGAAGAAGAACTAAGAAACAGTTACCGGAAACGCCGGTTAAAGTCATCATAGAGTCGTTGGCCCATGACGGGCGCGGGGTGGCGCATGTCGACGGTAAGGTGATTTTTATCGATGAGGCGTTGCCGGGCGAAGAGGTGGAGTTTGTTTATACCGAAAGCCGCAAGGATTATGCGGAAGGCAAAGTCGTCAAGCTGTTAAGCCGCGCGGCCGACCGGGTCGATGCGTTGTGTACGCACTACGGCGTGTGCGGCGGTTGCAGTTTTCAGCATGTCGAATCGGCTGCGCAAATCCGAATCAAGCAGGATTTGCTGGTCGATCAGTTCAAGCGCATCGGCAAGACTGAAATTCCCGAGCTTTGGCAGCCGCTGGAAGGTCCGCATTGGGGCTATCGCAGCAAAGCGCGGATGGGCGTTAAATATGTCGAGAAAAAGAATCGGGTATTGGTCGGTTTCAGGGAAAGACGGCATCCTTACTTAGCTGAGATTGAAAGTTGTGTGGTGATGAATCCTATCGTCGGCACTAAGCTGATGGCTTTGTCGGAAATGATCGGCGGTTTGACTATCAGGGACAAAATTCCGCAGATTGAAGTGGCTATCGGCGACCGGCAATGCGTGCTGTCGTTTCGGGTGCTGGAGCCGCCGACCGATGCCGATAAGGAACGGATGCGCGATTTTGCCCATCAACATGATATATCGGTGTGTCTGCAATCCAAAGGCCCGGATACCATCGTGCCGCTGGATGGCGAGCCGGAAGTGATACCGACTTATGCGCTGCCGGATCAGGGCTTGGAGTTTAAATTCAAACCGGCGATGTTTACCCAGGTTAACTATGAGATTAACAAGCAAATGATTAACCGGGTGCTGGAGACTTTGGCGCTGAATGAAAACGACTCGGTGCTGGATTTGTTTTGCGGCTTGGGTAACTTTACCCTGCCGATGGCGAAATTTGCCGGGCGCGTGGTCGGCGTGGAAGGCGACCAGCCTTTGGTCAATCATGCGAAGAAAAACGCCCGCCATAACGACATCGAAAACGTCGAGTTTTATGCGGCCGATTTAAGCAAGGATATTAGCGATCAGCCTTGGGCCAACCGCAAATACAACAAAATCATGCTCGATCCGTCCAGGGCCGGAGCATCCGAGGTTTTGCATCATTTTAAAAAGTGGCAGCCGGAGCTGATCGTTTATGTGTCCTGTAATCCGTCAACGTTAGCCCGCGATGCGGGAATACTGGTGAATGAGTTGGGTTATAAACTGGTTAAAGCCGGGGTGATGGACATGTTTCCGCAGACCGGTCATGTGGAATCGATGGCTTTGTTTGCGAAATAAAAAGCCGTTTGTTAAGCCTGAATAGGGTTATGCGAGATTTGTTTTACGTTCGGATAGGGCTGGCCGCTAAATGAAAAATAATCAGTCAGGCGATATGCAAAATTATATGGATATTTGTATTGCCACTCAGCAGTTAACGGTTTATGCGGATGGAAGTCCGGTGCAATGTTATCCGGTTTCGACGGCCAAAAAAGGCGCGGGCGAACTGATGGGCAGTGAATGCACGCCGACCGGCTGGCATAAGATCAGGGCCAAAATCGGCGAGGGCCGGGCGCTAAACTCGGTTTTTGTCGGCAGACGCGCTACCGGCGAAGTTTACAGTGCCGATTTGGGCAGTCGGCATCCGCAACGCGACTGGATTTTGACCCGTATCTTGTGGTTGGGCGGGCTGGAGCCGGGCAGGAATCGTTACGGCAACGTCGATAGCGCTTGGCGGTATATTTATATTCACGGTTGTCCTGATGAGTTGATGAACGGCAGTCCTGAATCGCATGGCTGTATTCGGATGAAAAATGCCGATGTGCTGGATTTGTTTAATAGGATTGAGACCGGGGTTAAGGTTTATATTCATGAGTAATTGTTTGTTGATAAGTGAAAAGGGACTTGGATGACGCGTATCGTTTTAGGCATCGAATACGATGGCAGCGGTTTTTCGGGCTGGCAGTGGCAAACTGATCAGCGCAGTATTCAGCAGGTGCTCGAACAGGCTTTGTCGAAAGTCGCGAACCATAAGGTTACCGTGCAGTGCGCCGGAAGAACCGATACCGGCGTGCATGCGCTTGAGCAGGTTGTGCATTTTGACGCAAAAGTGGAGCGCGAGCTTCACACCTGGAAGTTAGGCGGTAACAGTAATTTGCCGGATGATGTCCGGATTACTTGGGTTAAGCCGGCGGTGGCTGATTTTCATGCCAGATACAGCGCCATTGCGCGTTTTTATCGCTATATCATTCTTAACCGGCCTATCAAATCGGCGTTATTGCGCAATCAAGTGACTTGGCGACCCAGTCCGCTGGATGCCGATAAAATGCATCAGGCTGCGCAGCATCTTATCGGCAAGCATGATTTTTCCACATTCAGGGCGCAAGGTTGTCAGTCTAAAAGTCCTTGCCGGGAAATGTATTTTATTGATGTTTATCGGGACGGCGATAAGGTCATTATCGATATTTCCGCCAACGCTTTTTTGCATCATATGGTCAGGAATATTGCCGGGGTGTTGATGGATATAGGCGCCGGAAAGCAGGATGTAAACTGGACGCAAGAGCTGCTTGAGGTTAAGAGCCGCAAGCTGGGCGGCGTTACCGCGCCCCCTGACGGTTTGTATCTGGGCGCGGTTTATTATCCTGAGCATTACGGCATTGCCAAACATTCGGCGTTTGATAAATTGCCGGCTGGCGCCAAACGGCACGATTAATGTCTATAAAGACGTTGTTAAATTGTCCGAATATCAAGTAGATTGTCTTTCTTAAAATAATAGCGATGGTTAATATGAATAATTTCTTGTCTTTTCAAATTCATGGCGGAGCCGATCACGGCGGCGGCATTGCTGACGGCATTGCCGGTCTATTGGTTTTTTTTGAAGGGCTCACAGCGCCCGATTCACCGGGCATTTTTCCGGCATTAATGCCCGGTCTTTTCAATATGGATAATATTCATCCGTTGCTGGTTCATTTTCCGATTGCATTTTTGTCGACTTTTTTTGCTTTGGATGTAGTCGGTACGTTGGTTAAAAAACAGAGCTGGCGCAATGTCGCGAGCTGGCTGCTTTATTTTGGCGCCATAGCTGCGGTATTTACGGTAATAGCCGGATTTATGGCTGCAAGTTCCGTGGCGCATGGAGAGGAGGTTCATGCCATTATGGAACGGCATGAACATCTTGGCGTATCTGTGCTTTCGATAGCGATTTTATTGTCGGCTTGGCGCTTGAAAAGCGGGGGAATTATTCAAGGCGGCGCTAACAGCTTTTTTCTTGTATTGGCGGCGTTGCTCTGTGTGCTGATGATGCTGGGAGCTGATTTGGGTGGATTGATGGTCTATAAATACGGCGTGGCCGTTAAATCCACTCAAATCGAGGAGGCTGATGTTCACGAGCATGACCATGAACACCCTGATGACGCCCATGAGCATCATCACGAACATCAACACTAACGGAGGGCGGTTTGAGGAATGCTCCAGCTGTCCCGCTCCCCATTCTCAAATCGTCCTATGCCGGATCGCTTGGTAATCAAAATTGTCTTTTACGAACTAAATTAATGATGATTACAGCCAAATGATAGCTCTAATTTATGTTATTCTACGCGGCTAGCTTTTTTGGTTAAATTTCTCATATCACTTTATGCGAACTCGCGTTAAAATTTGCGGCTTTACCCGTGTTGAAGATGCTGTCTGTGCGGCTCAATTAGGCGTGGACGCAATCGGCTTGGTGTTTTATCCGCTCAGTCCGAGAAATGTTGGTATTGATCAGGCGGTTAAAATTGTGAATGCGCTGCCTGCATTTGTTTCAGTCGTTGCTTTGTTTGTTGATGAACAGGAGTCGCGGATACGCGAAATTCTGGATCGGGTGCCGATCGACTGTCTTCAGTTTCATGGCGATGAGCCGGCTGAAGCTTGCCGGCTTTATCGTAAGCGCTATATGAAAGCGCTGAGAATGCAGGATGGCATCGATATTCCAGGACTGGCTCTGCACTATCATGACGCGGCGGGATTGTTATTGGATGCTTATCATCCGGGAGCAAAAGGCGGTACGGGCAATCGATTCAACTGGGAATTGATTCCTGAAAATTGCGCTTTGCCTATCATATTGGCGGGCGGTTTGGACGAGAGTAACGCCAGACAGGCGGTGCAGGCGGTAAGGCCTTATGCGTTGGATGTCAGCAGCGGTGTAGAAGCGGAAAAAGGTGTAAAGGATGCGCTAAAAATGGCGGCATTCGTACGTGAAGTTAATGAGGGTGACAGAATAATAATATGACAGAAAAATATAATATGCCCGATGAGAGGGGACATTTCGGACCTTACGGCGGAATGTTCGTCGCAGAAACATTGATGCTGCCGATTCAGGAATTGAATGCCGCTTATCAGCGGTATTTAGACGATCCGGAGTTTATAGCGGAACTGGATGCCGACTTAAAATATTACGTAGGCCGGCCTTCGCCTTTATATCATGCCGAACGCTGGAGCCGCGAGCTGGGCGGCGCGCAGATTTACTTGAAACGCGAAGACCTTAATCATACCGGCGCACATAAAATAAACAATACGGTTGGTCAGGCTTTGTTGGCCAAACGCATGGGTAAAACGCGCATTATTGCTGAAACCGGAGCCGGTCAGCATGGTGTCGCGACGGCTACGGTTGCAGCACGGCTGGGACTGGAGTGCGTGGTTTACATGGGCGCTGTCGATGTTGCCCGGCAATCTTTGAATGTGTATCGGATGAAGTTGCTGGGCGCTAAAGTTGTCGCCGTTGAATCCGGTTCGAAAACTTTAAAAGATGCGTTGAACGAAGCGCTCAGAGATTGGGTGACCAATGTCGATAATACCTTTTATATTATCGGTACGGTGGCGGGACCGCATCCTTATCCGGCTATGGTCAGGGATTTTCAGGCCATTATCGGTCGCGAAGCAAGGCAGCAATGTCTGGATCAAGCCGGGCGTTTGCCTGACGCGCTGGTTGCTTGTGTTGGCGGCGGATCGAATGCAATCGGTTTGTTTTACCCGTTTATTGACGATAGCTCAGTTAAAATGATCGGTGTTGAAGCGGCCGGCGACGGCGTTGAAACAGGCCGTCATTCCGCGCCTTTATGCGCAGGCCGTCCCGGCGTACTGCATGGCAACCGGACTTATCTGATGGAAGACGACGACGGTGAAATCATCGAGACGCACTCCATTTCAGCCGGTTTGGATTATCCGGGTGTCGGCCCTGAACATGCATGGCTGAAAGACACCGGCAGGGCTCAATATGTCAATATTACCGACACTGAGGCCTTGGAAGGTTTCCATGCCTTGACCTGCATGGAAGGCATTATTCCGGCATTGGAATCGAGTCACGCGATGGCTTACACGATGAAGCTTGCGCCTACCATGAAAAAAGACGAAATTATCATTGTCTGTCTGTCCGGTCGTGGCGATAAAGACATGCAAACAATGGCGCAACGCGAGGGGATAGCACTGTGAGTCGATTAGCCGCTACATTTGAACAGTTATCCAAAACAGGCCGCAAGGCGTTAATCCCATTTGTTACTGCCGGCGATCCTCGGCCTGATTTCACCTTGCCGTTAATGCATGCGATGGTTGAAGCCGGTGCTGATGTGATCGAGCTGGGCGTGCCGTTTTCCGATCCTATGGCGGACGGCCCGGTTATTCAACGAGCCAGTGAGCGCGCTTTAGAACATAAAATGAGCTTAAGACGCACCTTGGCTATTGCGGCGGAATTCAGGAAAACCAATCAACAGACGCCTGTAGTGCTGATGGGTTATGTCAATCCTATTGAAGCCATGGGTTATGAAGATTTTGCCAATGCCGCACAACGCGCCGAGATCGATGGTGTTTTAACCGTCGATTTGCCGCCGGAAGAGGCGGAAGAATGTGCCGCATTGTTAAAGGCGCGCGATATTGATCCGATTTTTCTGTTAGCGCCCAATAGTACCGATGAGCGTATTAAAATGATGGATGCCGCCGGTAGCGGGTATCTTTACTATGTTTCGTTGAAAGGCGTAACCGGCGCCGGGCATTTGGATACCGCGGATGTCGAAACCAAACTCAAGCAAATCAGGGCGAATACGCGATTGCCTGTAGCAATCGGTTTCGGTGTCAAAGACGCACAAACCGCCAAAACGGTTGCAGATTTGGGCGACGGCGTGGTCATCGGTAGCGCCCTGATCAGCAAGATTGAAGCAAATCAGGATGATTCGGAACGCGCTAAAAATGAAATAGTTGAGTTATTGGCCGCCATGCGCCAGGCAATGGATAGCTAAAAGGCAGGGGTACAATACGATGATGAAATACAATGGGGCATACGCATGAGTTGGTTTGAGAAGTTAATCCCTTCAACAATTAGAACCGAAGGGTCGAATAAAAAAGGCGCCGTGCCTGAGGGATTGTGGAATAAATGCCCTAGCTGTAATGCAATTCTTTATAACATCGAGTTGGAAAGAAATTTTAGCGTTTGCCCGAAATGCGAGCATCACATGCGCATTTCTGCCAGAACGCGGTTGAATATGTTTCTGGACGAAGGCGACCATGAAGAAATAGGCAAAAATGTTAAGCCTGTCGACCCGTTAAAATTTAAAGATAGTAAAAAATACAAAGACAGAATTACTCAGGCACAAAAACAGACTAAAGAAAGCGACGCGCTGGTGGTGATGAAAGGTCAGCTAAAAGGCCGGGATATTGTTGCCGCGGCTTTTGATTTCGGTTTCATGGGCGGCTCAATGGGTTCGGTGGTCGGCGAAAAATTTGTGCGCGGCGTCAACAAGAGCCTGGAACTGGGCGTACCGTTTATTGTGTTTACGGCCAGTGGCGGCGCGCGTATGCAGGAATCGCTGTTTTCCTTGTTCCAGATGGCGAAAACCAGCGCCGCATTAACCAAGCTGTCCGAGGCGGGTCTTCCGTATATTTCGTTTATGACCGACCCGACCATGGGCGGCGTTTCAGCCAGTTTGGCGATGCTGGGCGACATTAATGTTGCCGAACCCAATGCCTTGATCGGTTTTGCAGGTCCCCGTGTAATCGAACAAACCGTTCGGGAAAAGCTGCCCGAAGGCTTTCAACGTAGCGAATTTTTACAGGAACATGGCGCTATCGATATGATCATCGATAGACGCGAAATGCGCGATAAAATAGCCGCCGTTTTAGCTATGCTGATGGCCGGTAGAGACAAAATCCCCCTCAATCCCCCTTTGGTAAAGGTGGAGGTCGAAAGCATTGAGGAAGTTGAAGCGGATGATGTTCCACCTCAGTCGGATCAGGAAGACTGATTTTAATATCGGAGCAATGATACGTTTTGATTCGCTACAGGGTTGGCTGAACTGGCAGGAAAGCTTTCATCCTTTAGTAATTGATTTGGGTTTGGAGCGGGCGGCACAAGTTTTTCATGCGCTCAACCCCGATTATGTCAAACCGCCGACCATTACCGTCGCCGGAACCAACGGCAAAGGTTCGTCTGTTGCTTATCTTGAAGCCATTTATACTGCGCAAGGCTATCGGGTAGGGTCTTATACGTCGCCGCATATTCTGAAATATAATGAAAGAATAAAAATAGACGGCAAGCCGGTATCGGATCACGCAATCTGCGAGGCATTCGCAAGAATAGACTCGGTACGGGGCAATACCTCATTAAGCTATTTTGAATTCGGCACCTTGGCGGCATTGGATATATTCCGGCGTGCCGGGGTTGATGTGCAATTGCTGGAAGTGGGTTTGGGCGGACGGCTGGACGCAGTCAATATTGTCGATCCCGATGTGGCATTAATCACCAGCATCAGTATTGATCATATTGAGTGGCTGGGCGGTACGCGGGAAGCCATAGGACGGGAAAAAGCAGGTATTTTTCGGGCCGCGACTCCCGCTATCACCGGTGATCCGGAACCTCCTGAATCATTGATGCAAAGCGCTATTGAGCGGCGCGCCTTGTTGTATTGTATCGATAAGGATTTTGGCTATAAAAAGCAAGCGACAGGATGGGATTGGTTTTTTGCTGATCGGCAAATGCTACAATTACCCGAACCTGCTTTAAAAGGTGAACACCAATATCGCAATGCGTCCGCGGTTATTTTAGCGGTGACCCAGATGGCGGAAATCTTGCCGGTAACCGAAGCATCGATTAAACAGGGATTGGAACATGTCCGGCTAGCCGGGCGCTTTCAACTGATTAACGGCGAAATCCCGGTATTGTTGGATGTGGGGCATAACCCTCAGGCAGTCAGGACACTGGCTGATTACGTGACGACTGCTTTTCCAGGCAGACGCATCCATGCTGTTTTTTCAATGATGAAAGACAAGGATATCGCCGGTGTTCTTGAAATTATGAATTTTGTGGTTTACGACTGGTTTTTTGCACCGTTGGCAAATCCTAGGGCCGCTACGGAATCGGTTATGCGTGATGTTTTTTCACAAAGCCCGGTGTCCAGGGTTTCTTTTGGCTATGCTGATTTTACCGAAGCATTTTCCGCTGCAAAAAAACAGTCGCAACAAGGCGATCTGTTACTGGTTTTTGGATCTTTTTTTTTGGTATCTGAGTGCTTGGTTGCATTTGAGAATAAGTGAGTAGACGAAATGGATCATGAATTAAAACAACGTTTGATTGGCGCCGTCGTTGTTACGGCGCTCTGTGCTATTTTTATCCCCATGCTGTTCGATGATCCCGTCGATAATAGCGGTCAGTTAGTAAGCGAGTTGACTATTCCCGCCCCAACTGCTCCGGATTCAAATACGGCCGATAAGTTACCGACCAGTGCTGAACAGGTTTTAAAGTTGCCTGATTCGGAGCCTTTATCTGCTGAAACTGCCGGCGATACACTTGAGAGTACCGGCGCCGCAGAGGAAATTATCGATGAACCTGTAGCCGGTCAGTCGAAACAGGGGCGTTCTGAAGAGTCTTTGTACGCCGAATCCGAAGGCTATACCAAAGAGGATACTGGTGCTGAAGAAGCCGTTGAGCTTGAAGATATTCAGCCGAAGACACGCATGAAGCAGGTTCCTGCGGAGCAGTCTTTGCCAGCGGAGATTGCGGACGGCGCCCACAAAACCCTGATCCCCAAAGCGCAGCCCAGTGTCGAAGCAATGGCTAAGGAGCCTGTAAAGGTTAAAAGGATCCAAGACACGATAAAACCGGCGACTGCGAAGAATGACGCACCGGTTGCAATCGATAGGGAGCCGGTACGTCCGACGCTTAAAAAACCTGACAAATCCGCCGGGAGCGGATTTGCACGCGAAGCGTCCGAAGGGGGGCGGGCAGGGATAGTCCAGCCTGAAAATGAATCGCCGATGACCAGCAAGATAGTGGGCGCTTTAGGCGATGCTGCGCGGCAACCGAACGTTAAGCAGCCAAGCAGCGCGAAGAGTTTGGCTGCCGCCGTAGCTGACGCCAAAAAACCGGTTGTTGCGCCGAAAGCGGCTCCGAAACTGGTGCGTTGGTACATTCAATTAGGTAGTTTTAGTAAAAAAGAAAATGCGATGTCCCTGTGGGAGAGTTTGCACGAACAAGGATTGCCCGCCTCATTGGATACCGTGCAAACAGACAAGGGAACTTCATATCGGCTCAGGGTAGGCCCGGAACTTGACGGAAAAAAGGCGGCCGCCATGAAGGCAAGACTGGATAAGCAGAACATAAAGGCAATCCTGATTTCTGAGTGATGTGCTTAAAAACAGCATGATCTGGATAGATTTTACCCTTATCGGGCTTATTTTCAGTTTCTTTGTAGGCGGGTTGCTGCGCGGTTTTTTTAAGGAAGTTTTTTCATTAGTATTCTGGCTGTTGGCAATTTGGGTAGGCTTGAATTTTAGCCCTGAATTTTGTCGCATCGGTTCCTCACCGATTGCGGCACTTCCGCTATCTCTGGCGGTCGCCGGCTTTCTGGAGTCGACTATCAGTCAACCGTCAGCCAGGATGGTCGCCTCGTTTGTGGCTTTATTTGTCATCACGTTAAGTCTCGGCGGTTTAATCGGTTTTCTATTGAGCGTATTGGCTAAGAAAACCGGATTGACCTTTATGGATCGTTTCGGCGGGATGGTTTTCGGCGTTGTTCGCGGCATGATCGTTGTTACGGTGGTCGTGATACTGGCGGGATTTACGCCCTTGCCCAAGGATTCCTGGTGGACAGAATCAACATTGATTCCACCTTTTCAGTCGCTCGCGGTATGGTTGCGAGATCATCTTTCGTCAGGCATGGCGGAATACATCAGTTATCGTTAATTTCGTTCGCTAATCTCTACAAAACAATTCAGGTTAAAAAATAATGTGTGGTATTGCTGCTATCGTTTCACATCAAACTGTTAATCAAGAGTTATATGACGCTCTGACAGTTTTGCAACATAGAGGTCAGGATGCCGCAGGCATTGTGACTTGCGAGGCCGGGCGGTTACATTTGCGCAAGGAAAACGGATTGGCCCGTGATGTTTTTACCAATGCCCAGATGTTGAGATTGAAAGGCAATATGGGTATTGCTCATGTGCGCTATCCAACGGCGGGTTGCACCAGTTCCGCCGAAGCGCAACCTTTTTATGTAAATTCTCCTTTTGGCTTGACGCTTGCGCATAACGGCAATCTGACCAATACCGAGGAGTTGAAAACAGCGCTGTTCGTAGAAGATCAGCGGCATATTAATACCGATTCCGACTCTGAAGTTTTGTTGAATGTTTTTGCTCACGAATTGCAGAGCTTGGGTAAATTGCAATTAAGCGTGGATGACGTTTTTCAAGCGGTATCCGGCGTACATCGCCGCTGTCGCGGAGCTTATGCGGTAGTGATTATGATTGCCGGAGTCGGGATTTTAGGTTTCAGGGATCCTCACGGTATTCGGCCGATCGTGTTTGGCGAAAGAAAATCCGAGCAAGGTTCGGAATTCATGATTGCCTCTGAAAGTGTCGCCTTGGATGTGCTGGGCTTTGATCTTATCAGGGATATAGAGCCCGGCGAAGCGGTATTTATAGAGGAATCAGGCGTATTGCATACTAAACAATGCGCCGAAACAATAGATCACTGCCCGTGTATTTTCGAGTATGTTTATTTTGCCCGGCCGGATTCTATTATCGATCGTATTTCGGTCTATAAAGCGCGTCTGCGCATGGGTGAAAAACTGGCTAAAAAAGTGCTCAGAGACTGGCCTGATCATGATATCGATGTGGTTATTCCTATTCCCGATACCAGTAGGACCGCGGCGTTGCAGATGGCGAACATTCTGGGCGTAAAGTACCGCGAAGGTTTTATAAAAAATCGCTATATCGGCCGGACGTTTATCATGCCCGGTCAAAAAATGCGCGAAAAATCGGTCAAGCAAAAGTTAAATGCGATCAGTCTTGAGTTTGAAGGCAAGAATGTATTGCTGGTCGATGATTCAATCGTCAGGGGCACGACATCCGAGCAGATTATCCAAATGGCCAGGGATGCCGGCGCCAAAAAAGTCTATTTTGCCTCTGCCGCGCCGCCGGTTCGTTATCCCAATGTTTACGGCATCGACATGCCGGCCGCACATGAGCTGATTGCCCATGATCGTACTGAAGACGAGGTGTGCGTGGCTATCGGTGCGGATCGGGTGATTTACCAGGAACTGAATGACCTGATCGATGCGGTTCGCAAAGGTAATCAGGGCATCGAGCATTTCGATACTTCTTGCTTTAGTAAGGAATACATCACCGGCGACATTGACGATGAGTATCTGGAGCGGACTGAGGCTTTGCGCAACGACGGCGCGCAAGCGGAAAGAAACTCGGAAAATTTCATTATCGGAATGCAAAACGGCGATTGAGGAGCATTTTGCCTGATCTTTTTAACAAATAAAGACCTTTAAAAATAAATGAACGATATTAACTGGAACGACTACTCTCTGGAAACCCAGGCCATAAGAGCCGGGCATAAGCGCACTCATGAAGATGAGCACAGCATCCCGATTTTTGCCACATCCAGTTATGTATTCAAGAGTGCCGAAGAGGCCGCTTTGCGCTTTACCGGGCAAAAGCCCGGCAATATTTATTCCCGTTTTACCAATCCAACAGTCAGCGCTTTTCAGGAGAGACTGGCGTTAATGGAGAAGGGCGAACGCTGTCTGGCGTTTTCCTCCGGCATGGCGGCCATTATGGCGGTCGGTATGGGCTTGCTTAAAGCCGGTGATCATGTGGTGTGTTCACGCGGCGTGTTCGGCAATACCGTGCTGATGTTCCAGAATTATTTCGGCAAATTCGGGGTCGAAACGGACTTTGTCGATTTAATAGATGCCGCGGCTTGGGAAGCGGCGATTAAACCGCATACCCGCTTTTTGTTTTTGGAAACACCGTCCAACCCCTTGACTGAAATTGCCGATATTTCGGTGCTTGCCGACATAGCCCATAAACACGGCTGCTTGCTGATTGTCGACAATTGTTTTTGTACGCCGGTGTTGCAAAAGCCTTTGGAATTAGGCGCGGACATCGTCGTCCATTCGGCAACCAAGTATATAGACGGGCAGGGACGTTGTGTCGGCGGGGCCGTTGTTGCCAATGAAGAGATCATAGAAAAACATATTTATCCCTATCTTCGCACCGGCGGCTCGACCATGAGTCCTTTTAACGCCTGGGTGTTTTTGTCCGGCTTGGAAACGCTGGCGGTCAGGATGAAAGCGCATTGCGACAGCGCTTTTGAATTGGCCCGTTGGCTGGAGCAACAGGCCTGTGTCGCCAAGGTGCATTATCCCGGTTTGGCATCGCATGCGCAGCACGAATTGGCCAAACGTCAGCAAAGTCATTTCGGCGGTATAGTCAGTTTTGAATTGACCGGCGGCAAGGAACACGCCTGGAAGTTGATCGACGCTACTGAAATGCTGTCGATTACTGCAAACCTGGGTGATGTTAAAACCACCATCACCCATCCTGCTACTACCACGCATGGTCGGTTAACGCCGGAAGTCAGGGCGGCCGCCGGCATTAAAGACGGTTTGGTAAGGATTTCAGTCGGCTTGGAAAATGTTGAAGATATTAAAAAGGATATTTTAAGGGGTTTGTAGATCGGGCATGTCATTTATGCCCGATATTTTTTCGCTTCAATGTGAGGCGAATTCTCTCATCGAACACTTAAAGGCGGGGTAACGAAAATCCGTTACCTCGCCTACCCAAGTCACACAAAGACATCGCGAAGAGGCGAAGCATGAAACATAAATCTTCGTGCCCTTCGTGTTTTCGTGGTGAAAATTTATTTAAATTTAATACCTACGCAGCTTTCAGTAAATCATCCAGCTTTTTTTGTTGATCCAACGCATACAATTCGTCAAAGCCGCCGACATGATAGTCGCCTATATAGATTTGCGGGACCGTCCGCCGCTTTGTTTTGAGCATCATTTCTTCCCTTAAACCGGGTTTTGCGTCCACATTGATTTCTGTATAGGAAGCGCCTTTTTTATCGAGCAGGCGCTTAGCCATCATGCAATAAGGGCAAATATTGGTCGTGTAGATTTGTATTTCCGGCATATTTAATTAAGAGTTGCTAATATAGAGCCGGGCATTTTATCGGTTAATGCGTTGTTGTTCAATGCCGATAGCCAGCGATAAATATTTGATCAGTTCCCAAGCCGCCGCCTGCATGTTTCTGCCGAAAGCAACGACCCCGTCTTCATGTCCCAACATGGTAAATAATGAACTCTGAATTAATTGGCCTGATTGAAATAATCGCTCGACAGCCGCCGCCATCTCAACCGTGCCGTAAGGGACGTCGGCGCTCGTGTGGGGTAGTCCAAGCGCCATGGTATGCTGCCAAATCTCGGGACTGTGAGCATGAATAACGGCTTGAATAGCATTACTCTGGGCGTAAATGCCGGCGTGGGTCAGCGATTCGGAAGAAGGTTTGCACAGGCCGCAGGACTGAAGCCGGTTTTGACGAGGGTCCGCTTTGACAATAAGGCAATAATGTTCGGGACTGAGGTGCTCAATATGTCCGGTTTGAGTTCCGCTGATAATGAACTGATCGCTGTGAACATCGATTCTTTGGCTGATATTGCCGAAGCCGATATTGTCGTATCGTTCAGGCGTTTGCCCGATAAGATCAAGGCGGACGGCAATAGTGCGCCAGGCGTTGATTTCGGTCAGCGATAACAGCGGGTTAATCGCCTGCTGCGTATGATGTAGCTGGTATTTTATGACGCCTTCTTGTTCTTTCATGTGGCAGGAGGTTGAGTAGGCAGGAATGCGGCTACAGTATAGTTTGAAAATAACTGATGTTACGCACTGTCCACGAAAAGCACGAAAGACACGAAAACTCCCTGCATGAACGGCGTAATGCCAGGCATGCGAGTGGATACCCCGGCATTCATGGCAAGTATGGTGCCTTTTGCTTGCACCCCGTTTTTCGTGCTTTTTGTGTCTTTCGTGGACGACGCTTTTTTACTAGCTACATGCACAACATCAGAAAATAAAATACAGATAAAATGCAGAGTGTTATAAAATTAACGGTTTTCGAGTTTGAAGGCCGATTTTGCCGCGATTGATTTCGGCAGTCGTCGGCATTTCCTCCATTTTCGGAGGTCGTCGGTAAACAAAAAACAGTGGCTTAACTATGCGATGTCCGTTTTGTGGGGCGCAAGATACGCGGGTTCTTGATTCCAGATTGGCAAATGAAGGCGATCAGGTTCGCCGTCGGCGTGAATGTAATGTTTGTAAAGAACGATTTACGACGCATGAAGTGGCTGAGTTAACATTGCCCCGGATTGTTAAGCGCGACGGAATCAGCGAACCTTTCGAGGAAAATAAGCTGCGTTCGGGCATGTTAAGGGCGCTGGAAAAACGGCCGGTAGGCAGCGATGATATTGAAGCCGCGATCAATCGGATAAAAAAGGAGTTGCGGGCGTCGGGCGAACGGGAAATATCGGCGCAGGAGTTGGGCGAAAAAGTAATGAAAGAATTAAGTTTACTGGATCATGTGGCTTTTGTGCGCTTTGCCTCGGTTTACCGGAGTTTTCAGGATGTCAGTGAATTCACCGACATGATTAAACACCTACAAAAAGAATAATGTCAGCGCCGCGCGATGCTTTTTATATGGCGCAAGCCATTTCCCTGGCTAAAAAAGGCCGTTATACGACCGACCCGAACCCTCGCGTAGGCTGTGTTTTAGTCAGGGATGGGGCTGTGATCGGGCAAGGCTGGCATGTTAAAGCCGGTCAGGGGCATGCGGAAGTTGAAGCGTTAAAAAATCTACCGGATGCTACAGGCGCAACCGCCTACGTAACGCTGGAACCTTGCAGTCATCAGGGTAGAACCCCGCCGTGTTGCGATGCGTTGATAAAAGCCGGAGTCAGCCGGGTCGTTGCGGCCATGCAGGACCCCAATCCTAAAGTGTCGGGCAGCGGACTGGAAAAGCTTAAAGAGGCCGGAATTGAGGTTATCTGCGGCGTATTGCAGGAAGACGCGCAGGCGTTAAATCGGGGCTTCATCAAGCGGATGACGGACAATCGCCCGTTTGTGCGCAGCAAGCTGGCGATGAGTCTGGATGGACGCACAGCAATGGCATCGGGCGAAAGCAAGTGGATTACCTCAAATGAGGCCAGAGCCGATGTGCATCGGTTAAGAGCGGAAAGCTCGGCGATCTTAACCGGCATCAATACCGTGTTGTCCGATAATCCTGCGTTAAACGCCCGTATAGATGAGGATGTCTTGCAACCGGTCAGAGTGGTGCTGGATACGCATCTGAATATGCCGGTTACCGCGCAGATGGCTAAACTGCCGGGACGCAGCCTGATTTTAACCTGTGCGGAGGATCAACAAAAACAAGGCGCGTTGCAACAGGCTGGTTTTGAAGTCTATCAGTTGCCCGATAAAAATGGGCGGCTTGATTTGCATGCGGTGATGGATTTTTTAGGCCAACAGCAAATCAATGAGCTGCTGGTCGAGGCGGGTTCCGTGCTTAACGGTGCGTTACTGGCTGAAGGTTTGGTTGATGAGTATGTCATTTATATGGCTTCTTGTATTTTAGGCGACCAGGGACGCGGATTATTTAATCTGCCGGGATTACAACGGATGGCCGATAAAAAGCAGTTAAAACTGCGCGATGTCAGGCAGGTCGGCCAGGAGTTGAAATTAACTTATACACCATTGTAAGGGCGGCTTCAGTCGCCCTGGGCGAATAAATTCACCCCTACAACTTAACAGGGCATCCATGTTTACAGGCATAATCTTGGCAGTGGGTAAAATATCGGCCATCGAGCGGAAAGCCGGTGATTGCCGATTGACCATAGCAACCGGAAAATTACCATTAAATGACGTCGTGCTTGGCGACAGTATTGCCGTTAACGGCGTGTGCCTGACCGCAGTGGAGTTAGGTAAAGATTATTTTTGCGCCGATGTGTCCAACGAAACATTGTCCAGAACCATCTTGAACGCCGCAACCGTGGGTACGCCGGTTAATCTGGAGTTGGCTTTAACGCCGACCACCCGCTTGGGCGGGCATATCGTCAGCGGCCACGTCGATGGCATTGGCACGGTTATGGAAAAGCGGGCGGACGGGCGCTCTTTCCGCTTTAAATTTAAAGCGCCCGATAACCTCGCTAAATATATTGCCGAAAAAGGCTCTATTTGCATTAACGGCATCAGCCTGACCGTCAACGACGTCGATGGTGCCGTGTTCAGCGTGAATATTGTGCCGCATACGCTCAAAGAAACCACGCTGGGCGATGCGACGGTCGGAACTAAAGTCAATCTGGAAGTGGATTTATTGGCTCGCTATCTGGAACGATTAATCAAAGGGGATGCGGCGGCTATAAGCCATGGCGGCATCACAGAAGAATTATTGCAAAAAAGCGGTTTTTTCGGCTAACGGCCCAAAGGTAACATGAATACCATTGAAGAAATTATAGAAGATTTACGCGTAGGCAAAATGGTCATCATTATGGATGATGAAGACCGGGAGAATGAAGGCGACCTGGTGATGGCGGCTGCTTTCACTCGTCCGGAAGACGTGAATTTTATGGCCCGTTACGGCCGCGGCCTGATTTGCTTGACCTTGACCAGTGAACGATGTCAGCAATTACGCTTGCCGTTGATGGTCAATGAAAACAAAACCGCCCATTCAACCAATTTCACCGTGTCTATCGAAGCGGCAACCGGCGTAACCACCGGCATTTCAGCCGCCGACCGGGCGCGTACCATTCAATGTGCAGTGGCTGCGGAGGCTAAAGCCGATGACTTGGTACAGCCGGGACACATCTTCCCGTTAATGGCGCAATCGGGCGGTGTATTAAATCGCGCCGGGCATACTGAAGCGGGCTGCGATTTAGCCAAGCTGGCAGGCGTGGAACCGGCGGCAGTTATCGTCGAGATACTCAATGAAGACGGTTCGATGGCAAGACGGCCCGATCTGGAAGTGTTTGCCAGGCAGCACGATCTTAAAATCGGCACGATCGCCGATCTGATCCATTATCGCATCCAGCACGAAAATACCCTGGAACGCATCAGCGAGTGCATTTATCCCACCGAATTCGGAGAGTTCAAGCTTTATGCCTATCAGGACCGGAATGACAATAACCTGCACTTGGCACTGGTCATGGGCCAGGTTTCCGGCGAAGAGCCTGTTTTAGTCAGGGTCCATGCACGGAATTTGCTGGATGACTTGTTTGCCTCCAAGCGTAGCGATTGCAGCGTCCCATTGCGTTCGGCGATGCAAAAAATAGCGGAGGAAGGACGCGGGGTATTGGTCGTTATCAGGCAAAGCGAGGACAATAAATCGCTGGCGGAACTGATACATCACTATCAGTTGGAAGATCACGGCATTGTGAGTCCGACTCAGGCTGTCGGCGCGGTAGATTGGCGCACTACCGGAACCGGCGCCAGAATACTGGCCGATCTGGGGGTGCATAAGCTGAAGGTGTTAGGCACCCAGAAGAAATATGTCGCCTTGTCCGGGTTTGATTTGGAAGTCGCCGAGCATGTGGGTTGAAGATTCTTTACCACATTAAGCATTAACTAAAAAATAACACCACGAAGGCACGAAGAACAGGAAGAGAAACTAGTGTTCTTAGTGCCTTCGTGGTGAATTAATCAATCTTCCTACGCGGCTTCAACAACATTACACGTTAATCACACAATAGAGAAACATCATGTCAACATTAAAAACCTTTGAAGGGAATTTACTCGTTCAAGGCGGAAAATTCTGCATCGTCGCTTCGCGGTTTAACAGTTTCATCGTTGAACAACTGGAAGCGGGTGCGATTGACGCGCTGGTTCGCCACGGCGCCAATAAAGCGGATATTCATTTGGTAAAGGCCCCCGGTGCGTTTGAGCTGCCGATGGTGGTGCAACGCGTGGCGGCGGCTAAAAAATACGATGCGATTATCGCCGTAGGCGCGGTTATTCGCGGCGGCACGCCCCATTTCGAATATGTCGCCGGCGAATGCGTTAAGGGCTTGGCGCAGGTTTCCCTGCAATACAATGTGCCGGTCAGTTTCGGCGTATTAACCGTTGACAGTATTGAGCAGGCGATTGAGCGCGCAGGCACCAAAGCCGGCAATAAGGGTGCGGAAGCGGCACTATCCGCCATTGAAATGGTAAGTTTATTTAATAACCTGGAAATAGAATGAGTCAAGCTCGAACCAATGCCCGAAAGGCTGCTGTACAGGCATTGTATCAATGGCAAATGGCCGGCCAGAATCTTAGCGAGATTGAACGGCAGTTTCTGGAAGAAGAGCGCTTGAAAGACGCTCAGAAAAGTTATTTTGTCGAGTTGTTTTACGGCGTGCCTAAAAACCTGGATGCGATCGATCAGGCGTTGTCGGAATTTGTCGATCGCCCTGTCGATACGATTGATCCGGTCGAAAGGGCTATTTTAAGAATCGGTGTGTACGAGTTGTTGTACCGGTTAAATATGCCGTACCGGGTTGTTTTAAATGAAGGCATCAATCTCGCCAAAGACTTTGGCGCCGACGGTAGTCACAAGTACGTTAACGGCATACTGGATAAGGTCGCGCAGCAAACAAGGGCGGGGGAAATTAAGGCAAAAGGCGCAAGGTGAAGGGCATATACCTTTAGTCTTTAATCCAATCTCATGCCACTCTCCGAATTCGCCTTAATCCAGCGCTTCTTCACTCAGCAGCGAATCAAAAATCCTTCAACGCACTTGGGCATAGGCGACGACTGCGCGTTGTTGTCGATTCCCAACGGTTACGAACTGGCCGTGACCACCGATACCATGGTCGAAAACGTGCATTTTTTTGCCGGGACCGACCCGGAACTGCTGGGACATAAGCTGCTGGCCGTCAATTTGAGCGATCTTGCCGCAATGGGCGCAAAGCCAGTCTCGGTGACACTGGCCTTAACCCTACCCAAGGTTGATGAAAACTGGCTGACGGCATTCGCCAAGGGTTTTTTAAAGTTGGCCGAACGCTATTCTGTGGATTTAATCGGCGGCGATACCACCTCCGGTCCATTGACCTTGACCGTTCAGGCGATGGGTTTAGTTCTTAAAGGCCAAGCGCTGATGCGATCAGCGGCCACGCCCGGCGATTTTATTTATATGACCGGATTTTTGGGCGATGCGGGGTTGGGCTTAAAGATAAAGCAAGGTTACACCTGTGCCGATTCCGAAGCTGCGTTGACGCGATTTAACCGGCCGGAGCCGCAAGTTGAAGCCGGTCAGGCTTTACTTGGCATTGCCAATGCCTGCATCGATTTATCGGACGGTTTGGCAGGCGATCTGGGCCATATTCTGGAACAAAGCCATGTAGGCGCGTGCCTCGATTGGAACGCGTTGCCGTTGTCAAAAGCGGTGTTGGCCTACATTAACGATACCGGCGATTGGTCTATGCCGCTGACCGCCGGTGACGATTACGAGCTGTGTTTTACCGTAAGTCCGGAGCAGGCGGCTCAATTGACCATAGCGGCTACCAAAATCGGCATCATTGAATCCCAGCCTGGTTTACGCTTGAGTAAATCGGGTCATATCCAACCATTAGAGGTCAAAGGCTTTGAGCATTTTTCTTAACACCCAGTTGGGTAAAAACAAGCTGACCCCCAAACAGATATTGTCCGATCCCATCCTGTTTCTGGCCTTCGGCTTCGGCTCCGGTTTGGCAAAAAAAGCTCCGGGCACTTTCGGTACATTGGCGGCTATTCCGGTTTATTGGCTATTTGCGCAAACCAATCCGGTCGTTTATAGCCTGTTGACGCTAATCGTGACGGTTGGCGGGATATGGATTTGCGACATCGCCGCAAAAAAACTCGATGAACATGATTTTGGCGGCATCGTTTGGGATGAGATTGCCGGTTACCTGATAACGATGTGGCTGGTTCCCTTTAGCTGGCAGGCTATGGTGCTGGGCTTTATCCTGTTCAGGTTCTTCGACATACTCAAACCGTGGCCGATCAAGTGGATTGACCGGCAGGTTCATGGCGGATTGGGTATTATGTTGGATGATGTGTTGGCGGGCGTGTTTGCCGGTGTCTTGTTGTTAGGTTTTTCAAGCTATTTTTGAATTGAGAGGGTAGCAAAAACCTCTCGGCGGGGAGCGCCCTTATCGTCTCTCCGTTGACAATAGGTTGCCATTAATTATCTGAAGCTCTAAAGCAGTCCGCCGCCGTTTGTATCGGCAATAAATTTGATCCGTTAATCGGTAAATTCTTTCCTCTCGCATGATTGAAAAGTCCGATATGCGCTCAATGTCTAGAATTCTCAGATAAAGAATCCATGCCTCTTCTGTTAATTTCCTAAGCATTATTTTTTCCTTAAGCTATCAAAAACGGCACAATGAGTCTGTAAGGTTCCTTGGTGTGATTTTAAAGCTAACACATATAAGGGTAAGCAATCCCCTACAGTGAAGAATAAAAAGTTGCCAAGTCGTCGGGATCAAAAGAACATGGGATTACGGAGAGTATGCACACGGCAAGCTCTGATAGCGCTCTAGCATTAATGCCGCTTAAAGATCATTAGCGTAATATCATCGTTAAAGGATTCGTTGCGGCAAAATTGTTTTAACCGTGCCAGTAATATTTCAATGATGGCCTGCGGGGAGTGTTGCGCATATTGAACGAGAATATCATTGACGCGCTTTAGGCCAAAAAACTCGCCATCGGCATTTTCCGCTTCGGTTAAGCCGTCGGTATAGAGCAGGATTAAGTCGCCTTGGGATAACACCGTGGTTTTTTCTTCAAAAACGACATTTTTGTTGATACCCAGTATTAATCCTTCCGCATCCAATTGCCTGCATTCGCTTTGAAAAGGGCTAAGTAACAAGGGAGGAGGGTGGCCTGCATTGGCAAAGCTCAGTTGTTGGGTGCTGCTGTTGTATTGCAAATAAAATAGCGTAATAAAGTAGTCGGATTTATCCAAATCTTCAAAAAGAAAATTATTGAGGACGCTTAAGGTTTCCGCCGGCGTAGCCGAACCGCCGGCCTGAGTTCGAATGGCGCTGCGGGTCTCCACCATAAACAGGGCGGGGCCGATTGAATGACCGGAAACATCGGCAATAATCATGTCCAAATGGTCTTCATTGCGGTAAAAATAATCGAAATAATCGCCGCCGACTTGATCGGCCGGCAAGCAGTAGCCGGTGACTTCAAAATGATTGGATTTGATCGGCGCCGAGGGGGAGAGTGAGGCCTGAATGCGTTGGGCAATCTTGATTTCACTTTGAGCAATGGCTAGATTGATTTGCGCTTGGCGAATAGCCGCTTCCGTGGCTTTTCGCGTGGTAATGTCGACGATGGTGCTCAGCACCAATGTTTCTTCTTTGCTGTCGATTAGGCTGAGGCCTATTTCAACGGGAAATTCCGTTCCGTCTTTGCGTAACCCGTAGAGGTCTTGGCCCGCTCCCATAGGCCTGGATACAGGGGCCTTGAGGTACGCTTGGCGAACGCCAACATGCGCATTGCGAAAGCGCTTAGGCACTAATATTTCAACCGGTTGTCCAATTAATTCAGCGCGTGAGTAGCCGAAAAATGCCTCTGTCTGCGAGTTGACCATTTCAATCGTCCCTGACTTGTTCACCATGACAATCGCATTGGGCGCCGATTCAACCGCTTGTCGGAAGCGTTGCTCCAAGCGCTTACGCTCGGTGATGTCGTGGATAAAGCCGCTGAATATGTACGTATTGCCCAGTTTTAAGGGCGAGATGCTCAGTTCAACGGGGAATTCAGTGCCGTCGCGGCGAATCGCGGTCTGCTCAAGCAATTGATTTAACAAAGGGCCGGAACCGGTGCGCAGGAAGCGTTCCAAGCCCCGTCGATGCGCATCGCGAAGCTGTGGTGGGATAATTAACTCATCAAGACGTCGGCCGATAGCTTCATCCGTAGTCCAGCCGAATATTTTTTCTGCCGGGTGGTTCCAGTCGGTAACGATGCCGTAAGAATCCATAATCACGATAGCGCTTAAGGAGCTTTCAATAATCAAACGGATACGTTTTTCACTTTCGATCAGTGCATCCTGAAAATGGATTCTGGCGGTAATATCCCGATCAACCCCTCGCCATTTCAGCAGCTTTCCTACTGCATTGATTATCGGTAAGCCGGTCGATTCGGTCAGTATCTGGCGACCGTCTTTGTGCCGGTAGTGGGACAACAACGCGTAAAAAGGCCGACGGCTGGTCGCGTAGTGCTGCTGGTTGGCTTTATCCTGGGGCGTTAAAAATTCGGTATAGTGTTTGCCGAGCACTTCATCCGGACTATAGCCCAGTATTTGGCTAACTGCGGCACTGCTATAGCTGTAGTAACCCTCGGGATCTTGCTCCCATAACCATTCGCCGGCCATTTCCGCCATTTGTCGAAAACGTTCTTCGCTTTCGGTAAACGCCGATTCAACGTTGAAATCATCGACAGTTCTACCGACTCCGCTGTCCTGAATCAGTAAAGCAATGTCGGTTTTATCGGGCATTGGCTTGGATAAGACGGCGAGCGATATTAATACCTGGATTTTGTCATTGGCCTTGCTGACTATGTCACCGATAAAGCTCGCCCTGAGCGGAGTCGAAGCGCTTTGTCGAGTTACCTTGGCAAGGGCTGCTTGCCATAGCGTATTGCCGCTTCCGTCAGCGAAGATAAGGTCGATAGGCTTACCGATGAGTTCGTGCTCGGTATATCCTAAAAACGTAGCGGCGCAGGGGGTAAGCTGTTTAATACGCGGCGCGGTATCATATGGACCAACCAGCTCAATAATAATGATGCGAGTTGTGGGCTGATGCATGTTTTTTCAATCGAACAGGCCATTAGAACATTGCCGGCAAAGGATGCTCATGTATGATTTTACGGGATTTAATTCGATCAGTTTAAATGAGTTCATAGCCCGTTCATCCAGATAGCCGCTAAAAGATAGATGTAAGGCACTCAATCTGGGTCAGTACAACTAGGCTTCGATGATAAAAAACTCAACATCATTTAGCAATCTATATTTCGCGGGGTGTTCCTGGGGGACTTATTCGGCAGGTTCAGGTAAATCGAACCTACTTTGAGTTCAGATGCATGGTGGCTTATCATTTAGTGCATTGCTTAGTGTTTTTGGCTTTTTCGGCAGTGTCGCTTAGAGATTCGCCTGCGCTATTATTACTGCTGTTACTACTACTCGATTGGTCAGCTAACGGCTGTGTTATCTGGGGCGTTGTTCCCAGCACCACTGCGGTAGCTTCCTCAATGGAATTGGTTAATGTATTTCCGCCAGACGCAGTATTGAAAGATTGTAGATATGAAGCTGAGCCGCTTCCGGTAAGCGTACCGCCGGTCAGAGTAACGCCGTTGGCAGCAGAAATAGGCGCATTAATGGCGAGCGTGTCACCATTACTGGCCGTAAGACTAACACTGCCGCTGGCCGAAGAAACTGTCCCATTAACCGTAAGTGGAGACTTGGCCTTGATCACAATATTTCCAGCAGCATTGGCTACCGTTGTGCCCGAGTTAACGGCAGTTGAACCAAGAATAAATCCTCCAATATTTTCAACATCAATCCAGCCGTTGGGTGCATTTAAGCGGTTTATCCGCGAAACGCCCTGAGTGCGTGAGTAAATATTACCGCCTGCACTGATGTCCAGCACCTGGGTAATAGCGTTTACTCCGGCAAAGGTGACATCGCCGTCACTGGATGCTGTGAGATTGGCGGCATTGATGTTACCTGATAGGCCCTGAGCTATAGCGTTGACGGTGCTGATGGCCATGCTATCGGCTGTGATTGTGCCGCCGTTCTGGTTAAAGGCGTTGCTGACATTAAAACTGCCAGCTGAAAGGTTGCCGCCGGATTGGGTGTATTGAGCCGTATTAAATATGCCGCTGATTCCAAGACTGCCTCCGGTCATCTGAAAATGACCCAAACTGCTCAAACTATTTAGAGAAGTAGTGCCCGCTAAGGAGTCGTAAGTTACTGTCACTCCGGTTGGAATAGTAGCGGTCAGCACGTTACCGGTTGTAGGGATAATGCTATTTTCCCAGTTGTCGGCTGTCGACCAATCGCCGTTTCCACCAATCCAGGTTATGCTGTCCAGCGCATTAATGGTGAAATCGGCGACGGTGTAACGGATGTTGTAATTACTGTTGGCTAAGCTGCCTTGATTAATGCTGTAAGGTCCGGCGGTTACCGTTTCCCCTGCCGTTCGTGTCAGCGCGCCGGTTAACACGGATGAGGATTCTCCGTTGACAAAACCGGTGGCGTTGTAGGTAAACACAGGGTCAAGCGCACCGTAGGTTTTGCCAGCGGCAACGCCGATGACGATTAAGTCGTGAGGCGTGACGGTAAGTTGGCCGTCTATGCCTGTAAACGTGTAGTTGCTGTTGATGAGTTTCGGCGTGATCGCATAGGTGCCCACGTTGGAGAACGGTGTCGCCAAGGTCGTGTAGCTAAGGCCGATGGAATCAAGCGTGTCGCCATTGACAAGTTCGCCAGCCGCAATATTGCCGGTAAAAACAGGGTTGGCATCGCCATAAACCCGCGTGGCATCATCCGCTTTAATGTTCAGGCTGAGCAGGGCGGGGGTGATAGTGAAGTCGGCACCGGTGTAACGGATGTTGTAATTGCTGTTGGCCAGGCTGCCTTGATTAATGCTGTAAGGTCCGGCGGTTACCGTTTCCCCTGCCGTTCGTGTCAGCGCGCCGGTTAACACGGATGAGGATTCTCCGTTGACAAAACCGGTGGCGTTGTAGGTAAACACAGGGTCAAGCGCACCGTAGGTTTTGCCAGCGGCAACGCCGATGACGATTAAGTCGTGAGGCGTGACGGTAAGTTGGCCGTCTATGCCTGTAAACGTGTAGTTGCTGTTGATGAGTTTCGGCGTGATCGCATAGGTGCCCACGTTGGAGAACGGTGTCGCCAAGGTCGTGTAGCTAAGGCCGATGGAATCAAGCGTGTCGCCATTGACAAGTTCGCCAGCCGCAATATTGCCGGTAAAAACAGGGTTGGCATCGCCATAAACCCGCGTGGCATCATCCGCTTTAATGTTCAGGCTGAGCAGGGCGGGGGTGATAGTGAAGTCGGCACCGGTGTAACGGATGTTGTAATTGCTGTTGGCCAGGCTGCCTTGATTAATGCTGTAAGGTCCGGCGGTTACCGTTTCCCCTGCCGTTCGTGTCAGCGCGCCGGTTAACACGGATGAGGATTCTCCGTTGACAAAACCGGTGGCGTTGTAAGTAAACACAGGGTCAAGCGCACCGTAGGATTTGCCGGCGGCAACGCCGATGACGATTAAGTCGTGAGGCGTGACGGTAAGTTGGCCGTCTATGCCCGTAAAAGTGTAGTTTCTGTTGGTGATTTGCGGCGTGATCGCATAAGTACCCACGTTGGAGAACGATGTCGCCAAGGTCGTGTAACTAAGGCCGATGGAATCAAGGGTGTCGCCGTTGGAAAGTTCGCCAACTGTAATATTGCCGGTAAAAACAGGGTTGGCATCGCCGTAAACCCGCGTGGCATTGTCCGCTTTAATGGTCAGGCTAAGCAGAGTGGGGGTGATAGTGTATTCGGCCACGCTTGCTGTATTATCAGAAATGATATACCCCAGAGCATTGCTTAATCCTGCATTATAGGCGATGTTATAACTGCCTACCGATGAGCTTGACGTTGCAGTAGTCGAGAAGCCGGCTGTGCCGCCAATATTAGCGCTGCTCTCTGTATCACCGTCAATGTAACCGCTCAATGTATAACTTAAGTCCGCTAGATTGACGGCGCTCCCGTATCTGCTGCTGGCGGTACCGGGCGTAATGTTCAGCACCGGTGTAATGCTGTAAAGCAGGCCGTTGCCGGTGCCGGGTATAGTATAATTTGTACAGCCGGTTAGGTATTGGCAACCATAATGCTTGAATGCCGGGGTTAGTCCGCTCAGCATGTTATTGGTTGGAGTGGTTGAATAAATCAGCCAGCGGCCGCTGCCGGAAACGTTGAACGCATCGATACCGACATTGTTGGTGTAATTGACGCCGGTGTTCAGTACGATGTTGCCGCCACCGCTCGAGGCCAACATGGCGTTTTGGGTAATGGAGCCGCCGGCATTGATTGTGATATCGGTTTGTGCCGACAAGACCGTGTTGGTGGCTGAAAGATTAAATCCGGTGGTGCCTGTATAAACAGGCGTGGTGCTAACAAGTGTGCCGCCAGTCGCTGCGACAGCTTCTGTATAGCCGCCGTTAAGCGGGGTGAAAGTCGTCGATTTCAGATTGTTGAGCGAAGTGAAGTCGGTCATCAATTGAGAGGTGATGGCAGAAGTTCCGTCACTCAGGCCGATGGTCACGTCCCCGGCGAAGCTGTTGTTTGCGGCTCCGTAATTAAATGTGATGTTTCCTGTAGAATTCAACACCGCCTCAAAAATTGCCGTTTTTCCGGAGTTGTAATAGCGCTCAACGTTCCATTTCACAGCCCAATCTGTGTCAGTCGGGCGAGAGATAAAGATGTTTTTTCCGGATGAAGTATGCAGCTCCCAATCATTCCAAGCCGGCGCAATGGCCTTGTAGTAGGCTAGACCTTGAACGCTGTCGCTATAAGCGCCTGTTCCGTCGCCGAATGTGATTAAGCCATTGCTGCTGATGTAGGCTTGAGAATAGGGCGTTCCAAAGAAGGTAAAGGTGAACGGCAGGTTGTAAGTGAAATATCGGTCGTCAACGTAATCGTTGGTTGTCGGGAGACCGAGGTTAACATTTCCCAAGGCATTGAGAATAATATGGTGCTGTGAACGCACATCAGCGAGCGTGAGATTATTCCCGCTTAATGTGACATCGCTGCTGCCAGTGACAAGGCCGGTAGCGCCAAGATTGGAGATGGTAGTGCCGTCGGATTGCAGCAGATCGCCTGACGATCCATTACCGTTGGCGGTGATATTCAAATTTCCGCCGCTAACGACTTTCGAGTCGTTGTAGAGATATACGCCCTTAGTGTTACTACCGCTACCCGTGCCTGTGCCGGTGATGCTCATTGCTCCGCCGGTGCTGAGCGTGCTGTTATCAAGGTAAATGCCGTGGTTATTGTCCAGCCCGTTGCCACCCGTTCCAATGAGGCTTATGTTGCCGGTGGTAGATATTAATTGACTTAAGGCGTCAAGGTAGATACCGCTGGCGGAGTAAGTTCCGTCCGTGCCGGTCCCGCGTATATTTATGTTACCCGTGCCGGCGTTTAGAGTGGCGTGGCTTATCAGTACGCCATGAGGATTGCCGGCCAATCCGCGTGCCGGTGTCGTCAGTGGATTGGCTCCGCCTCCCAGCGTTATATCGCCGCCATTACTGATGACGGAGGAACCGGTGTTCATCTGAATATTGCCCGCGCCGCTGGCATCGGCATCGGCATTGAGGATGACGTTGAGCTTATTATTAGTAGAGCTGATACCGATGTTGTTATTGATGATGATCGCGTTATCGGCTTTAAGATGCAGAGTAGCGTCGTCCCCTGACGTTTTGCTGATATTGGCCGCTACGGTGATGTCGCCTACTTCTGAACCAACAATAGCACTACCCGTGTAAATAGTGACACTGGTACCCTTGTTGAGTTGTGTGTTTATTGCGGAGTTTCGAAGGTACGAAGAATCTGAGGTCGCCGTCCAACTAGGGGAGGAAGTGAAGGGGTCGGTAACAGCTGAGACATCGGCCTCGCCATCAACAATAGTAATGTTGAAAGGATCAAGCAACCACTCGCCACTCAGACCATGGCTTGAGGAAGCGTTGATTCTAATACCCGCCGTATCCAGCCAATGCGCCGAGGTTTCGATAAAGCCGCCGTTGCCGCTCAGGCTGCCGCCTTTGGCGCTGATGTCGCCGTAGGCGCGGGTGGCCTCGTTCGCCCAAACGATGACTTTACCGCCGTTGCCGTTGGTTTTGGCATCGGCTTTAATGGTTGTGGAGTGGCCGACATAGGCGGCTTTAGCGTTATGTACGGCGGGATTTTTACCCTGATAGTCGCCGCCTATTAAAACCTGCCCGCCGCCGTTTACGGCGCTGGCGTCGATATGCGCCTGATCCAACAGCCCAACCCGTTCGCCGAGCAGCGCTATGCTGCCGCCTTTACCGCTTTGGCCGGCTTGAGCCTCGATTGAGCCTTGCGCCAGGGTTGTGCCGGTTTTACTGTCTATATGAACGGAGCCTGCATCGCCTTGGCTGTTGTTAGCCGATATTTTGCTGTCCGCAGTTAAAGTTGTATCCTGCTGCGCGACTAGTTGGATACGGCCTTGTTTATCTATTTGGACGCTGTCGGCATTAATTTCGCCGCTGTGTTTGATGGTGCTTGCAAACACGTTGATTGCACCGCCTTCGCTTAGCAGTTTACCCAGATTAAGCGCGCTATCGGCGGGGGCCTGGATTTGAAAACGAATATCCGGCGAATCCAGGTTGGTAATGGTCAGTTCCTGTCCGGCTGCCAGGGTTATGGAGCCGCCCTCGGTTTTGATAATGCCGTTATTTTCTATTTTTGGGGCGATAAGAATAATGTTGCCGTCTTTTCCTGCCCGGATAATGCCTTCATTAACAATGTTTCCGGCGCTGGAACCGGCCATAAAATGGTAGTTGCCGCTCAGAAAATCCTGGTCGCTCAGGTTAAGACTGGAAGCGATCAGGCCTTGGGTATCAATCGCCGAACCTGCGCCGAATACGATGCCGTTCGGATTGATCAAGAACACTTTACCGTTGGAAGTCAACTGTCCTAAAATTTCGCTGGGATTTTGGCCGATAATGCGGTTAAGCACCGCGCTTTGTCCGTTTTGCTGAATAAACTGGGTAAGTTCGTTTTGGGCGATGCTGAAATTTTGCCAGTTGATAATCGCATTGGGGCTGTTGGTGACGGCGGTCACGCCCGGCGTAGAGTTATCAATGCTGACTTGGCCGCTGACAATTTGCGCGCCGTCGGGATTGGCGTAAGAGAAGGACGGGTAGAGTACCGCTAAAATAGCCAGATTAAGCGCGCGACGTAGCGGTAAGCTTGCACCAAGCAATGACCGGTGGTGCGCCGACTGTTTTTTAGGGTTTATTTTCATCGTAACATTCTGAGTTTAATGCGTTTAATTGTTTTTAACTGGTATCGGCGGTTAAGTCAATATCTTAAGTTTAATATAGTAAAGCGTGTTCCAATTTTAGTATTTAAATACAATATTGGCATGAATGCGATTGTTGCCCGCTTTGGTCGTTCCCGCCTCAACAGTGTCCAGCGCAGTGGCAAAGGCAATATTGCCCAGGAAATATTCACGCCATTGATAGCGCGCGCCAATTCCCGCGCCGCTCAGATTCCAATCCTTGGTTTGCCCTGGCGTTGTGCTTTGCAGGCGGCCATGTCCATAATCATAAAAGGCAAAGAAATTAATTTTTTGCCAGGCGGGCGTAGTGACTTCAAATTTTACAATTTCACCGCTGTCCGCTCCGGTTTCCCGTTGATCGTAGCCTCGCACATCGAAACTACCGCCAATGCCGAGCTGTTCTCCGGCAATGAGCGGGCTGTGGCTATGCTGACCGGTGAGGCTGGTTTGTACCAGCCAGTCTTTAACATTGACCGAAAAATTGCTGCCATAGCGCAACAGATCCCAATTTTGTTTGGCATTAGCGCGCGCCGCTTGATAATGTGTCTGGGTATTATGTCCGCCGAAGTTGGTATTGCCCACCCATTGCACATAATAGCCGGTGTGGGTGTTTAGCCACGGATATTCACCTTTATAAAGTATGCTGAATGGCGCACTACGGACATTGGCGCCCACCTGGATATTTTGAAATTGAACATCATTGATGAAATAGCGATTATCAATACCTAAATCCAAGCTGTGTTCGTACTTGCCCAATTTGGGTAAAAACTGCTGATAGTGGATACCATACATTTCACCCGACCCGGTCACCGTTAAGTCGGTTGCCACCGTACCGGTATTAACCGAGGAATTGGCATAATAGGCGCTCAGCCAGCCTTTGAGCCGATAGATAGGCAAACTATAGCTTGCGCCGTATTGTTTAACCGTATCGGCGTGATCAGGGGAGGTGGAATAACTGCCGTTGACAATATGATCCAAGCCCCATAAGTTGCTGTATTGCAGTGCGCCGGTTAAGCGGTAATCGCCCGAACTGGCCGTGCCGTAATTATTGGCGATTAAAGAGGCTTGATAGGGGCGGTGTTCGGATACCGTAATATTGGCGTCTAATTTATCGGGAGTTTTGCTGGGTTTAAAGGTTAGTTGCACTTGTTTTGAGGGGTGTTTGTTGGCCACTTTAATCGCGTCGGCCAACGCTTGCGTATTGGGGGATTCAGGCTTATTAAGAACCGGTAAGCTGGCAATAATGTTGTTCCGGGTAAAGTAACTATTGCCGTTCACTTCGATTTCACCCAAGGTAAAAGAGATAACTTGCAGTTTTATATCGCCGGTAGCCAATGTTTGCGGCGGCACTATAACGCGATAAAAGGGATAGCCCTGTTCGCGAATAATCAGCTCAAGCGCCTTGCTGACATTCTGTAGCTCTTTGAGCGTATATAGCCGATTTTGTAGCGGTTTAAAATAGTCGTCAATAAATGATTGAGAAAGCGGCGACAAGCCCTCGACCGAAAAATGCTTGATATTAAACTTGAATTCCTGGGGTGCAGCCGCTGCCAGGCAAAGTGCTTGGGGTATTAGGCATAAACCGGCAGCGAGTAAGGTCGATCTAGCCAGGCGGACACTAAACCAATGAATTCTTTTATCCGTTTTATGTTGTTTTTTCATGATTTTTTACGTTGTGTACCTGAATCATTTTAGGCATTACCCGCGTAGGGACATCGTACTGTAACGCCCCTGCTGCGATATTATATTGTACAACCTTCGAGTGAGTTGTCTGCATCGTCGAATGAACTATCACTGCTGGATGGATCGTTAGGTGTCGAATTATCCGATTGCTCGGTTGTTGTTATTTCACCATTCGAATTTGCAGAACTGGTTTCGTTTTCTTCTACTGTTGTGGCGCTTTCACCGTCGTTAGACTCAACGGTGGCGCTTCCGGTATTAGCATTGACCAGTGTAGCGCCTGCGGCCGGCGGCTTTTCCTCAAACACTTTTTTGGGGTCGGATTGATCGGTATCCGGCCTGGGTTCGGGGGGCGGGGGGGCGTTCGGCGGCGTAGGATATATCTGAGGTATGCCGTTTTGACCGGAAGTGGAGCTGCTGCTGCCCTCCGGCACATCAAATTCTCCCGCCTCATTGTGTATAAAGGATAGTCCTTGCCATGTGGAATGATCGAGATTCACTCCGTCTGTAGAGGTATCGGTGCCTGTGCCTCTTATACCAATAGTGGCGACCGGCGTATCCAAGGCAAAGGCATCATGATCGTTTTTTCCTATACTGCCGGTCAGTGCGCGTAGCCCTCCGGTAGTTAAGCGTAATAAAACCTGGTCTTTTTTGTCTTTAATCTGATAGTTATATTGTTTAATATCCAGATCGCTATTGGCTTGCAGAGTAACTTTTTCACCATCAGGAAAGACCAAAAGCGCATAACTGTCTGTTTCGCTATGAATGGAGTCGGCGTTATACACCGGTTTGCCCAGTGACAGCGGACGCTCTTTTGCGTTTTTGTCGGCACGGTTGATGGCGCTCACCTCTCCTTTAATATCAACTACACGGGCCACTACGCTTTGCTCGGTTCTTACCGCATTGGCGGCCGCTTCTTTGCCTTTCTCTTCGCAATCTTTGTCGCAAATACGTACAGTAAACTCGGCTTTTTCGGATTTGGGTTTAACAGTGGATGTCGGTGTTTTTATTTGAAAGTTTTCCGGGTGATCCTTGGCAATATCACCGGTGCTGGTGTTAACGCCGCCTTGATGCAACACCAGTTGTGCCGTTTTATTGGCGGATTGGGTGTCGTAATGATCGATGCTGAAGTTACTGTTTGGACGTACGGTGATCTTGGCGCCGTCGGTAAATTCGACAATGACAAAACTGCGTTCGGTCGTTTGGATATTGTCGCCCTGAAAAATTTCCGTATCCTTACCGAGAATTCGAGGCGCAGCCCCCGGTTGCTGGGCGGCATTACTGCCCTTCACAAAGCTAATGTGACCAACGACTAGAGGCGCCGCATGAATAGGTAGGGCAACGGTTAGCAAGAACAGCCATAAGCCATAACTTTTAACGAGTTGAGTTATTTGAATAGGCATAGTGGTTATATAGAAAGAGGATGAATGATCATTTAATGTACTGTTGAGTTTTTTGTCTTTTTCCATTGAGAAATCAGTCGATCCGCCAACGCGACTAACCGATTAGTCCGATAACAGCAGCCCTGATTGGGGCGTTGTTCCCAACACTACCGCGGTAGTTTTTATTCGTGGAATCCGTTACGGTTTTGGTCAACTTTTCAGTAATAACCGTTGTAGTGTATTCAGTCAAGTTTACTGTATCATCAAAGTAACTGCTCAGTGAATATATTGCTGGTATTTCAATGAGTTGTTAAATATGAGCATAATATATTAAATTATAACTTATTGAAAAATAATATAGTTTATTTTTCGTCGTAAAATATATGACAATCAAGTCATTGATATGAATACGCTGAGTGGTTGCGTTATTTCATTACATTATAGCGTGTGTTAAGTCAATTCCTTAAGGCCGGCGGTAAAAAATGCGAGCCAATTGTCAAGTGTTATTTGCTGGTATGGGTAAAGGCGCCATCCCAATCGATTTCGGGGGGCGCTTCAAGGTAGTAGGCTATCCGTTCAAGATAAATGGGATACAACTTATCATGCGGATAGCGCTCCGCTAATTGCTCGAAAATGAGCTGGGCGGCGGCCCATTGTTGCTGCCGGTAACCGTGCAGGCCCTGATTTAATAAGTCGAGAATCTGCAATTGTTCGGAGCTGATGTCTTCTGTTACGCCCAGCGGCTCATAAATGGTAATAGGTTTATGCTTGCCTTTGACGCGCACTTTGTCCAGTTCCCTGTAGGTGAACTCCGGCGCCGCCAGCAAGGTGCTCTCGCTGACGATCATTTTTACGCCGTATTGCTTGGTGAGCCCTTCCAGGCGTGATCCCAAGTTGACCGCATCGCCCATGATTGTGTAGGCGATGCGGAATTGCGAGCCCATATTGCCGACGCTCATTGTGCCGGTATTAAGGCCTATGCCTATATCAACTTCCGGCCAGCCTTTGGCTTTAAAATCCTTTTGAATGGTTTTTAAGGCCTGCAAGATTGCCAAGCCGGCTCTTACCGCGTAGCTGGCATGTTGCGGATTTTGCATCGGCGCGCCCCAAAACGCCATGATCGCATCGCCGATATATTTATCGATAGTGCCTTTGTGCTCGTGAATAACGCGGGTTACCGGCGTTAAAATGTCGTTAATCAGTTCGCACAGTTCCTGCGGTTCCATGCCTTCGGAAATGGTGGTAAAGCCCCGGACATCGGAAAACAACACGGTCATTTCCCGGCTTTCGCCTTTTAATGAAAATTCTTCATCCGATCGGCTCATTTGCTCGACTAATTCGGGCGGAATATATTGGCCGAACATATTGCCCATTTGTTTTTTCTTTCGGCTTTCGAAGAAAAAACCGAAAAATATTTGGATGCCGTATAGTAAGGTTAATAAGGTAATGGGACTTGCCAGCACGGTATCGATGTTCCAAATCGCCCAGCAGTAAAAATTGAAGGCTATGCCGACGATAAGTAACACGCCGAATATAACGGCGGATAAAAATACCGGTAAACGGGGAAATATGAAAATGGCCAACAGGCAGATTAACAGCAATTCGGCCAACTCAATCCCGAGAATATAACTGGGTCTGGATTTAATCGTTTGATCTAGCAAGCCGCTAAGAATATTGGCATGCACTTCCACCCCGGCGTAGACATTTTGTACCGGCGTTACCCGTAAATCGAGCAAACCGGCTGCCGATGTGCCGACAATGACAATCTTGTCTTTTAATTTGTTTACGTCGGTAACGCCGTTAAGCACATCGGTTGCCGATACATAGGGAAAACTGCCTTGACGGCCGCGATAGGGCACCAACAGGGTGCCGCTTTGATCGACAGGAATATGAAAGCCTTCAATTTCAAGGCCTTCCAGGTGGCTATCGGTGTTACTTTTGCCATAGCCCTCGCCGGTAATAAAGTTAACCTTTGGCATGTCCAACAAGGTCCTGAATAATGCCAATGACAGTGCTTCATAAAGTTGGTCGTTATAATTAATTAATAACGGCAGTCTCCGATAAACACCATCCTCGTCGACGCTGGGATTGTTAAAAAAACCGCCTGACCTTGCCGCTGTTTGCAATTTCTGCAGGTTCGCAGCATAGCTTTTTTCTTTGGACAGTAAAGGGCTGAACGGTAATCCATTTGTCGCTATCAAAGGCGTTGGCAACATGCCCACCTCCGGCGTCTTTTCGATCTTAGGGCTGGTAAAATAACCCAAAACCACCGGCCGGTTTTCCAGGCTTTGGGCAAACATGTCATCGTAAGACAGTTGCGGGCGCATTGTTTCCAGCGTCGATAAAAAAGCAGCATCCTGTTGCAATGGGCCGGATGCCATTTTCTCCAACAACTCAACGCCTGCGCTGGTATCCGGTTCGGAAAACACCACATCGAAGCCCAGCAGCTTAACATTGTAGTAATCAAACAGCATATCGACCAAATAGGCCAATTTATCCCTGCGCCAAGGCCAGCGGCCTTCTTTGGCCAGGCTTTCTTCGTCTATATCGATAATGACAATGCGCGGGTCGACGGTATTAGCAACCGTGGTCCGCAAGCGCAAGTCGTATAAAATATTTTCCATGCGTTGCAGGGTGGGAATATTCAGCCAATGCGCGGTGTGCGCCATGAATAACAGCGTGATCAGGGCACAGGCCAGAAAGCGATATGATTTAAGCCATTTATTACTGAGTTTCATCAAAGAAGCCAGGTTGATAATGATTAGTTTGACAGGGGACGCATCGCATATTTTTATGAAACTTGGGAGGGTGCTTGGAAAATGGCAGGCGAGGTAAAGTCCGATTCGGTGCGGGGCCTTTACATCCTCTATTCAGTCGGTATCGATTTGGAAATCATCCAAAAACCTTTCAGCATATTTTTTATAGATCTTTTGCGCGATAAATGCGTCGTAGAGATCGGGGTCAATATGGCCTTCTTCTTTCATTTTTTTTAAGATGAACAAGGCTTCAGAAAGTTTTTTTCCGGCCTTGTAAGGCCGGTCTTTTGCTGTCAACGCCTCGAATACATCCGCTATTGCCATCGCCCGTGCAGGGATGGACATTTGTTCGCGGCTAAGTCCTTTGGGATAGCCTTTGCCATCCATGCGTTCATGATGGCCGCCCGCATATTCAACAACGTTTTGTAAGTGCTTCGGAAATTTAATGGCTTCCAGCATGGAAATGGTAACGTTGATATGATTGTTGATGATGCTGCGCTCCTCCGAGGTCAAGGTGCCTCGGAATATGCTCAAATTGTAAACTTCTTCATCCGTTAATAAGGGCGTATCGACATTGTTGAGGGACCATGTCCGTTTTTGTAACGAATGAAGACGGTTAATGTCGTTATCCGACATGGCTTCTCCACCGGTATTGCAAATGCGGATAAACGCTAAATCATCCTCTAAGCGAGCAATATCAGTTTGGTAAGATTGTTCTAATACAGTCGGCGAGACCTTGTTGTCTTGCAGATCGGCAAGCTGCCGTTTGAGAAATGCAATTTCACGATCGCGTTTTAGTACTTCAAAGCGTGTTTCCAGTAAATGAATGCGGTCGAAAATCGTTTCCAGTTTTGTCGCTTTGTCAATGACGTATTCGGGGGTGATGATTTTACCGCAGTCGTGCAGCCAGCTCGCGATAGTGAGTTCGTAACGATCGGCCTCGGTAAGTCTGAAGTCTTGTAAATAACCATGATCGGTATCATGGGCCGCTTCTGTCAGCATTAAGGTCAATTCCGGGACGCGGCGACAATGTCCGCCGGTATAAGGCGATTTTTCGTCAACCGCAGTCGCTATTAATTTGACCAGAGACTCAAACATGTTTTCCAGGTCGGTAATAAGTTGTTGTTTGGTTAAGACGGTTGCCGCTTGTGAAGCCAATGCTTCGGCAAAACGTTGCGAGACTGAATCGAAGGTGATGATTTCTTTGGTTTCAGGATTAATCGCATTAATCAGTTGCAGGATTCCGATAATTTCACCTTGGTGATTGCTCAAGGGAATGGAAAGGAAGGATTTTGAGCGATAATTGTTTTTTTGATCGAAAGCCTTGGTGCCGGTAAAGTCGAAATGAACCGAATCGTAAGCGTCATCAATGTTGATGGTTTTATTGTTATGGTAGGAATAACAGACAACATTCTTAAGGTTGGGTTCTCCATTTTCTTCGAACAGCGGGATATTCGGGATGTTTATGGTATTTCCGCCGCCGCCCAAAGAAATGCCCAGGCTATCGGAACGGATGATTTCTATTTTAATGGTCTTGCCATCAACCCGGTATATTGTTCCGCCATCCGAGTTGGTAATGGATTTTGCTCCCAGCAGGATTTTTTCTAGTAATTGCGCCGTATCTTTTTCGGAGGAAAGTGCAATGCCGATGTCAGTTAGCTTTTCAACTTGCCCAATGATTTTTTGTAAATCGGCGGAAAACTCGTTACTAATAGCGGCAAGTTTTTCAAATGGGGTGATGATCTTTTGCGTAGTCATGTACTAAGTACTGAGATTTTAGAAAAAAATTGGTTTAACTATAGTTCATGTGTGTTAACGACGCAAAAATAGATTGCCATTTATTAAACGCTTTTTTAACGCCTCAACGTTCTTAAACACAATGGAACGCAAATGCCAAAAGTAGGCGACGCCAAGCGATGCGGCACAGTTAAATCTTAATTTAATCATCATTATCCGCGTCATCTGCGTTTCGTTTTTTAGTTAAAAACGGAGCTAATATTTTCTAGCCTGTCATTAGGGTCTTAACATGAATGGCAACACTGGCCGCTAACGCGTTAAGATTGTAGCCGCCTTCTAACGCTGAAATAACCCGGCCTTTACAACAGCTGTCCGCGATGGTCGTTAATTGTTGAGTAATCCATTTGAAATCATCTTCAACCAGCATGATGGACGCTAACGGATCGTCCTTGTGGGCATCGAAACCGGCTGAAATCAACAATAACTCAGGTTTGAAGCTTTTCAGGGCTGGCAAAATAATGCTGTCGTATTTTTGCCTGAACTCAACGCCGGAATCACCCGCAGCCAAGGGCACATTAATAATGTTGCCGACGCCGGTTTCTGCCGGGTGTCCGGTGCCGGGGTAATGCGGCATTTCATGGCTGGATGCGTAGAGCACATTGGGCTGATTGTAAAAAGCCGCCTGCGTGCCGTTACCGTGATGGACATCGAAGTCAACAATGGCGATACGTTCCAGTTGATATTGTTGACGGGCATAATTAGCCGCAATCGCTATATTGTTAAACAGGCAAAATCCCATTGCCAGATTGGGTTCCGCATGATGGCCCGGCGGGCGTACCGCGCAAAAAGCATTGTCAGCTTTGCCGGTCAAGACTTTATCAACGGCATCGCAAACGGCACCGACCGCGCGAAAAGCGGCTTGTCCTGACCCAGGCGACAGCACCGTGTCATGATCCAAATAGTGTTGGCCTTGCTCGGGGATGGCTTCAAGAAGGGCGTCAATATGGAATTGGGGATGAATCAGCCTGATTTGCCGCTCGGTGCCGAGTGGCGGGGATTGCCGGATCAATGCTGAGAATTCCGGCGCGGCCAATGCTTTTTCTATGCTTCTGAGCCGGTCAGCGCATTCGGGGTGCCCAATGCCTGTTTCATGAAAAAGAAAATCCGGGTGACTGTAATAAAGTGTCTTCACAACGCCTCGCTTTAGCGTCTTCCCGTTATTATCGACTGCTTTTGCCGCTCTTTAAGATGAACCGCGTGCATTATTTTTCTAAATGCCCAGCTGATTTATGTTAGAAGGCGCTGCCGCATTCAGCTTGTAGCCAAAACCTTTCACTGTCAAAATCCATTGCGGGTTATTCGGATCGTTTTCAATTTTTTTTCTTAATAGATGCATGTACTGATAAAGATCCGATTTGGTTGCCCGGTTATTTTCAGGCCAGAGATGCTTGATAATTTCGTCGGTCATCAACACGCGATCAACGTCCTGTGCCAGCAACTCGAAAAGCTCAAATTCTTTGCGCGTCAGATTCAGCAGTTTGCCGTTAAACAGAACGGATTTGGAGCGCTGATCAATCTGAAAAAGTTCGACCGTAAAGCAGTCGGCGTCAGCATTTTGCGGCGAGTGCTTAGTTGATCGGTTATTGCAGGAAGTCTTATTTTGCCGCTCAATCATCAACAATCTTCGATCATTAGCGATACGTCTTGCATGGGTCCTTTTTTCTTGAATAAAACGATGATGGTGCTTGAATTTGTTGCACAGATAGGTATCCAATTGATTGACATCAAGAGGGGCGTCCAGAATTGCGTCAACCCAGCAAGCCGCTTGCTTATCTATGTTGGCGGCATTATTAATGTCGCGTAAGTAACATACCGGAATTTTATGGTTAATGCTCAGGTCGCGAATCAATTCAACCTCCGTTTTTTTGGCCTGATCTTGAGTCAGGCTCACGGCAACAAAAATTATGTTCGGTTGTTGCGGAATCAGCGTATTGATCGATTCCATGTCGGTTGCTAATTTTAGAATTTTATAACGATGAGCTTGGCAATAGCCATTTAACAAACCCAGATGATAGGGGTCGTCACTAATCAGTCCAATTCGGAAGTCTGTATTCATAGGAGTCCTCGTAAAATCCATTAAAGCGAACAGGCAGCGGGCCTGAACGGACAGTCAGAACAATAATTTTATAAATTATAAAACAACGTTTTGATAAATAAAAAAAACACTATATATCAGTGTGTTATTGTAAACAGTAGCACAATATCCTGGCAATGTACAAGGTTGTTTGCTCAAAATGCTTGACATTGGTAATGCTACGTATTCGATAATTTACTAATTTCAAGAGGATTTTTTTAAGTACAAAATCACGGTGTAAGCCGGCAGTATTGATTCCTAATCATTTTTTAAAAATCATGCTATTCAAGGCTAATCATTTTTAATGATTAGTATGTATTGTCACGTATTTTGTTTGTGCGCTTGCTTTGTTAGGGTTAATAATTCTCTAACCCAAAGTCCTTATCCCGGAAATAGTGATTCAGGGCCATGCCGGGTTGGGCAGGTTGCTCCGATCTAAGCGTTGCAAGTTAGACCTTCCAGGTTTTAAAAACCTGGAAGGTCTGCATATCGGCCTAACGCTAGGTAAGAGGCTGTCGGAATAACGACAGTCCGCAGATACTCGTGTATAACGATGAATAATGAACGTGGAAATAGTAAATTCATGTTTCGGGAAGTTATATTAAAAAATTTAGGGTCAGCCGCTTATGAAAATTGCCATCATCGGAACAGGTCGTGTCGGCTCTACGCTTGCTTATGCCCTGGTGATAAAACAGGTTTGCGACCATCTGGTGATTGCCGGTCGTACCTATGAAAAAGCCAGGGGAGATGCGCTGGATTTGCAGCACACTTTAGCTTTTTGCTCACGACCCATGCACATTGAGGGATGTACGAATGAGCAGGTAAAAAATGCCGATATTGTCGTAGTTACGGCATCGGTTGCGGCCGAGGATCAGGTCTTGACTTCTCGTCTCCAGTTAGGCGAAAAAAACACGTCCTTATTCAGAGAGTTGATTCCGGTATTGGCCGCCAATAATCCCAATGCCGTGTTTATCATCGTGACCAATCCGGTCGATGTAATGACTTATGCGGCATGTAAATTATCCGGTTTTTCCGCCAATCGGGTGATGGGTGTCGGAACGCTGGTGGACTCGGCCCGATTTCGCGCCTTGCTGTCGCAGGAAGAGCATATTCATCCTGACGATCTTCGCGCCTATATTCTGGGCGAGCACGGCGCCAATCAATTACCGATATTAAGCAGCGCGGAAGCGGGAGGCGAACCCCTCGGCGATACCCCCATTCATCGACAGTTATTTGCCCAGGTTACCGAAGCCGGTTTTGAGGTTTATCGCCTCAAAGGTTATACCAATCACGCTATCGCCACGGCGGCATGCATGGTTATTGAAGCGGTAGTGTTCGACGAATACCGCACCATGCCCCTTGCTACCCGGTTCGACGACTGGATGGGCATCCGAGATAACTGTTTTAGCATTCCGGTGGTAGTAGGGCGTGCCGGCATTATCCGTCATTTGCACCCTGAGCTGAACGATAACGAGCAGCAAACCCTGCTAACTGCCGCGACCGCTATCAAAAGCGCTATTGTTTCGTTAGTGCCCGATTTGGTGGACGACAGCCGTATCGACACTTGATGTCCGGCATTAAGAAATAATGCCTGTTATCACCATTCCAATGTCGTAAAGTTAATGGCAACCACCCAGCCATCTATGGATTTATCTGCGCGCACCACCCGGCCTTCACAGCGAAGACGGATGATATGGGTACCCATTTTTTGCATGAGAATGAAGCAGCGCAGCATTAAATTCGGTTCCAGCGCATTATCGGTCGTAAAGCAAACGCCCGTAGTGCTCAAGTTGCGCGTCAAGCCGGTACCTGAATCAAGTTCAACGGTACAAAAAGTAGGATAGCGTCCTGCTGATCGATTTTCTTTGCTATGTGTCATATCTTGCTCCGTATTGATGATGTGGGCACGGTGGCGTGTTGCTAATAAATGCCTCTGTAACCATGCAGGGCAGAAACCTGTCCCAAAATTTCCGCGGATAATAGACTTTTTTTATTCGCAAGACAATTTTTATAGCGTTAAATAGATACCTCATCAACCGAAAAAACGATTGCTTCCGACCTTGAAAAATGGATTGAGACGGTGCCGTATTTATACGGGTATGCGATGCTTTCAATCAATAAGCGCGATTACTTAATCTTATGATGTTAGGTACTGCCCGCGAAAATCGCGAAATAACTTAATAAGTTTCCTTTAGCCGGAGTGTAGGCTTCGTCTGCAAGCGCAAGCACCCAAAGTAGGCGCCTGGCGGGCTTGTTCAATCTGCCTGGTCTGTCATGAGCTGCGTTGAATGCTTGGTATCATGACGAGCATAGACTCATTCTGTATTGGCAGCGGCTGAGGCTTACTTATTTTATGTGAATTAGGTAAAATCAATCGGTTGAAGCTACGTCAGTATTGTTAAAAAAATCCTTATTGACAAGGTAAGCTTTCAATCATCCATTTCGTCCCCCCATACAAAGGGGTACTCTTTTTGTTGTGTACCGTGTGCGTACCTATTTTTTGCATAAAACATGTCGATTACTGAAATAAGCTCCGAAACCAAGCGTCGCAGAACCTTCGCTATTATTTCCCACCCGGACGCCGGTAAAACCACGCTGACCGAAAAATTGTTGTTGTTCGGGGGCGCAATCCAGCTTGCCGGTTCGGTAAAGGGCCGTAAAGCGGCGCGTCATGCGACCTCCGACTGGATGGAAATGGAAAAGGAGCGGGGCATTTCGGTAACCACCTCGGTGATGCAGTTCGAGCATAAAGACAGCATTATCAACTTGCTCGATACGCCCGGCCATGAAGACTTCTCCGAAGATACTTATCGCACCTTGACGGCGGTCGATTCCGCACTGATGGTGATCGACGTTGCCAAAGGCGTTGAAGAAAGAACCATTAACCTGATGGAAGTCTGCCGTCTGCGCACTACGCCGATCCTGACCTTCATTAACAAGTTGGACCGGGAAGGGCGGGAACCTATTGAGTTGATGGACGAGGTTGAAAACGTCCTGAAAATCAAATGCGCGCCGATGACCTGGCCTATCGGTATGGGCAAACGCTTTAAGGGGGTTTATCACCTGTATAAAGATGAAATTCATTTGTTCAGCGCCCAGCACGGCGGCAAGATTGCCCAGGCTGAAATCATCAAAGGTTTGGATAACCCGAAGCTGGATGAACTGCTCGACGACCAGGCCCAAGAACTCCGGGATGAAATCGATTTAGTCAAAGGCGCCAGCCATGAATTCGATCTTGAAGACTATCTGGCGGGCAATCTGACGCCGGTATTTTTCGGTTCCGCTATCAACAACTTCGGCATTATCGAATTGCTGGATGCGTTCGCCGAATATGCGCCGCCGCCAAGGCCCAGACAAGCGGAGCAGCGCGAGGTTTTACCGGAAGAACCCAACTTTACCGGCTTTGTGTTTAAAGTGCAGGCTAACATGGACCCGTCTCACCGAGACCGGATCGCTTTTTTAAGAGTGTGTTCCGGCAAATTCGATAAGGGTATGAAGATTCATCATGTCCGGATAGGTAAAAACATCCAGGTTGCCAATGCCATTACCTTTCAGGCCGACAGCCGGAAAAGTGTCGAGGAAGCTTATCCAGGCGACATTATCGGTCTGCATAACCACGGCACCATCCAGGTTGGCGATACCTTCACCCAGGGAGAAACGCTTAAATACGGCGGCATACCTTATTTTGCGCCGGAGTTATTCCGCCGCGTGGTGTTAAAAGACCCGTTAAGAGCCAAAGCCCTGCAAAAAGGACTGGTGCAGTTGACCGAGGAAGGCGCGACCCAGTTATTCAGGCCGTTAAAAAACAACGACCTTATTTTGGGCGCGGTCGGTGTGTTGCAGTTTGACGTCACCGCGTTCAGGCTTAAAAGCGAATACAATGTTGAATGCGTTTATGACGCCATTCCCATCTCGGCCGTGCGTTGGGTAAGCTCAGATAAACCGGCCAAACTGGAAGAGTTCAAGAACAAAGCCTTTGATAACTTGGCCGAAGACGGCGGCGGTTATCTAGTGTATGTCGCCAACAGCCGGGTTAACCTGCAACTGACCGAAGAGCGCTGGCCGGATATTAAATTTAGTGCGACGCGGGAGTTATAGGAATCCCGGTATTCACGGAGCCAAGGATGGTACTGCTTTAGGCTCTTGCTTGATGTTTGCGCCGCCGGGGTTCCCGTATCCTGCCGGGATAACGGACTTTTTGCCACGGGCTAAAGCCGCTTTTGCTAAGCACGTTCTTTAATGGGAGGTCATAAGCGTGTTGATTAAATCGTTGTTGTTTTATTTGGCTATTTTAAGCTTTTTAAGCCTAAATCCCTGGCTGCTTCCCGATCCCAGCCGAGCCATCGGGTTCATTACCTGGGATTCGCTCGATCATGCGGCGGCTTATGGTTTGTTATCCGTCTTAATGATGTTTGCGTTCGTACCACAGAACCGGACCTGGACGAAGACCGCCATCGTTGTGTTGATCTCAAGTCTGGCCGGCGTTTTGTTTGAATATTGTCAGTATTGGTTTACTTCCGCTCGGCAATTTTCATTTTTCGATGCTGCCGCTAATGTGTGTGGCGCGATGTTGGGGGCGATTGTTTTTTGTGGGATTCGGATGTATCGAGAACGTTCCGTGTAAAGCGCGGTATTTTTCATTGATAAAGCGCCTAAGCCTTATCATCAAACAGCTTTTTTTCGGACAGCCGATGCGCGGGCTGGATTTTTTGGGAACCCGCGTGGGCATCCATATGTCCCGTTTTTAATCCTGATTCTTCAAGTTGGTTTTTCAGATAATCCAGATTGTGTTTGATGAGTTCCGTCGTTTGCGTGTTTTGGCTTTTGAAAAAGGTATTGATAACATCGTTCTGATAGGAAACGATGCAATGAATCGTGCCCAGTCCCGGCGGCGTAATGGTGATATTAACCGACCAGTCGCCGTTGCCGGATTGTTGTTCGTTTTCCTTGCCTTTGTCCTGCTGCACTTCAATCCTGACCGATTCCGCTTGTTGTCTGTCAATAAAGGGGATGTCGATAATCCATAGTTGCTTTGGATTGTCTTCCTTGGGCAGCGACATCAATTGGTCCAGCACCAGTTTGGCAACGGTATTTTCGGTTTTATGTTGCAGGTTTTTAAGCAGATCAAGATCGACTTGCTTTAATGGCTGCTCGTCCTGAGCGGTAATTTCCTGCTTTAAGGCTTGAATAAATTTAAGTAAATTGGCTTTAAAATCTTCGGCGCCTAACGCGCCTGCTTTGGGTGCGTTATTTCCCGTGTCCGGCTGACTTAACTGTGCAGGTACTAATTGACTTCCCTGAAGGGGCCTCGAATGAATACCCGGCCCGTTGTTGACTAAGGACTCTTTTGGGGTCAGATTTTGCAGAATTTCCGCGGCAATGCGTTGCAATGATTGAGGCACGCTTTCGTTTTTTATCAGTTGGGGCAGTTCTTTAATTAATTCCGCTTGAGTCATCGCGGACGGCACTTTGGCCTCAAGAAACAATCCGGAATTAACAATTGCCGACTTAAGGCCCTGACTGGTGATCAACTGCTCTTTTGGCGGCAGGTTCTGGACTATTTTTGCGGCAATATCCTTCAAGGCTTGGGGGATGCTTGCGTTTTTCATCAGTTGCGGCAAATCTTTTATTAATTGATTTAAAAAAATCGGGGAAGCTTCATGTCGCGGCAGAAATTGCTTGGTGAATTCGGTTATTTTTGCTTCGGGAATGTTATTGGTAGCAGGCGTAATCTTAAATTGCGGCGTGATTCCGGTTTTTACGACTTCCAGATTGAGACTTTGTCCGACTTTTAAATTCGAAGGCGCATTGCTCAGTTGAGCTCTGTCAATAGTGATCAGGGTAGCTTGCTTGTTGCTTGTCTGCGTTGTCGAAGGGGTATTGGTAAAAACCTGTAGCTGGATTTTATTGCCGGCAATACTGATTATTTTTGCCTCTAATGGCTGTTTTTCACCGCTTGCGGCACTTCCTCCATCCCTGGCGGTCGGCCGCATCGCTTCCTTACCGCTTGCGGTCGGAATTACTTTTAAACGCAGTTCGATGGCAGGGTTTTTTAGTTCGGGCGGCGGTTCGAGAACTTTAAATTCGATGGCAGGGGAGACCTGGGTAACCTGGATTTTTAAATCCTGTCCGGCGTTTAGCGTAGTCGGCTGGTTGCTTTGTACGGCGACCTCTTTGCCGCCCAAGGATAAGGTAACCGCGTTTTTTGCTGATTGTATATCGGCGTTGAGCACTTTTACATCGAGCTGTTGCCCGATTTTCAGGTTTAAAGGGTTTTCCGGCAGCCTGCCGGCTGACAGGGATTGGGCGCTGATTGTCGAATTAATATCCATTGAATAATACCTTAAGCCAACATTTGTTGAATATGCTCGATTTCATCTTTGGCGGTATCCAGTATATTAATAGTGTCGTTTGCATCCAAATAGCCGGCCAGCTTTTTATAAGCGGGCAGGTTATCTATCTTGGGTATTTTTTTAATATCCACTTTGCCGATAAAGCTATACAGCTGCGAGATCATCACGATGTCTGAGTAACTGAACGGTTTATTGTCATTGCGAAACCAATTTTCGGCATTAATCACCACATCTTCAAAATCATCGGGAAAGTCCCACTGCCGAATAATTTGCATGCCAATATCGGCGCGCAATTCCTTTACCGTTTCGACCAGGTCTTTAGGGTGAGCAATAATATCAGGATGGTTATCGGCATAAGTCAAAATAGGTACAATACCAATATCATGCATCAACCCGGCCAACATAGCCCGGTCCGGGTCGAAGCCCGGAATTTTATGGGCAAAGACGGCGCTGATGGAGGCAATATAACTGCTATGCGCCCACAGCTCCTCCATTTTGTGACGAATGACCGCGGACTTGGCGTTAAACACCGATTTCATCGCAAACGCGGTAATAATATCTCGAGCCGCTTCCAAGCCCAGTCGAGTCAACGCTTCGGGACAGCTTTCAATTTTTTTTCTACCCAAATATAAAGAACTGTTGGAGATTTGTATCAGTCTGGCTGTAATTGACGGATCCATTTGGATGACTCGCGCTATTGAAGAGATATTCGAGTTATCGACATTAATGGCGCGGCGAATTTTAAAACATACATCGGGGATAGTCGGCAACACCAGGTCATCGGATTGCATATGCCGATAACAGTCGGTTAAAAGTTTGTTTTTAGCCAAACTTGCGCTGATATTGCTAAGGTTGCTGTTAATTTGTCCCATGTTGCATCGAGTTAATATTCAAACAAGCTCACAGAGTTTAGTTTAAAATCCACTTCTACGTCGAACCGTATCGCCTCTTTCTTACTTTGCCCCTGCAATGAAAACAACACCCTCTGAAGTTTTAACAACCTTATCAAGCATTCGCGATTACATTCGCTGGGCCGCCAGCCGTTTTACCGAAGCCGAACTGTGTTTCGGTCACGGCACCGAAACCGCGTTGGATGAAGCGGCGGCGCTGGTTTTACATACCGTTCGCCAGCCTTATAACTTGGCCGATGCCTACCTGCAAAGCGTGTTGACGCTGACTGAGCGTCAAGCTGTGATCGATATGATCGACAGACGCATCAACGAACGCATACCGGCCGCTTATTTAACCCATGAAGCCATTTTTGCCGGTTTGTCGTTTTATGTCGACCAGCGGGTGCTGGTGCCGAGATCGCCGATTGCCGAATTAATCGAACAGCGTTTTTCGCCTTGGGTGGATGAAGAACAGGTCGTCCGCATCCTGGATTTATGCACCGGCAGCGCCTGCATCGCCATAGCCTGCGCTTATGCATTCCCCGACGCTAACGTCGATGCGGTGGATTTATCGGCGGATGCGCTGGCCGTCGCCGAACTGAACGTCGCCAAACATCAGCTGGACGATGCGGTAACGCTTTACCAGTCGGACTTGTTTAATGAATTACCCGAATTTCGCTACGATGTGATCGTCAGCAATCCGCCTTACGTGTGCCTTGAGGAATGGGAGCAATTACCCGCAGAATTTCGCGCCGAGCCCGATATGGGCTTTAAAGGCGGACACACAGGGTTGGATATTGTGTTGCGTATTCTGGTCGATGCCGATCGGTATTTGGCAGAGCAGGGGATTTTGATAGTGGAAGTGGGCAGCAGCGCGGAAACCTTGCAGAGCGCCTTCCCCGAAGTGCCTTTTTACTGGCTGAGTTTTGAGCGTGGCGGCGATGGCGTATTTTTGCTGACGGCCGAACAAGTCAGTCAATACAACGAATTATTTTTAGCGGCTTTATAACTATGTCTGGAAACACAATAGGAAAATTATTTACCGTCACCTCGTTTGGCGAAAGCCACGGTCCTGCGATAGGCTGTATCGTCGACGGCTGCCCTCCGGGCATGGCCTTGACCGAAGCCGATTTGCAGGAAGACCTGGACCGTCGGAAACCCGGCACGTCAAGGCATACCACCCAACGGCGCGAAGCCGACGAAGTCAAAATCCTGTCCGGCGTGTTCGAAGGCAAAACCACCGGTACGTCGATCGGCCTGTTAATCGAAAATACCGATCAACGCTCCAAGGATTATTCCAAGATCGCCGATACCTTCAGGCCCGGCCATGCGGATTACACCTATCAGCAGAAGTACGGCATCAGGGATTATCGCGGCGGCGGACGCTCATCGGCTCGCGAAACGGCCATGCGCGTCGCGGCGGGCGGCATCGCCAAGAAATACTTGAAGGAACAGGCGGGCATAGAAATACACGGCTATTTATCGCAGCTGGGCCCGATAAAAATCGAAAAAGTCGATTGGTCTATTATCGACAGCAATCCTTTTTTCTGTCCCGATGCCGATAAAGTCGAGGCAATGGAAGCCTATATGGATGCCTTGCGCAAGGAAGGCGAATCTATCGGCGCGAGAATCGAAGTGGTCGCCACCAACGTTCCGCCGGGGTTGGGCGAGCCTATTTTCGACCGGCTCGATGCCGATCTGGCCCATGCCTTGATGAGTATTAATGCGGTCAAGGGCGTGGAAATCGGCGACGGTTTCGATTGCATCGACAGCAAAGGTACAAAGTTTCGCGATGAAATCACCCCGGACGGTTTTTTAAGCAATCATGCCGGCGGTATTTTGGGCGGTATTTCCAGCGGCCAGCATGTGACGGCCAGTATCGCCTTAAAACCAACCTCCAGCCTGCGCCTGCCGGGTCGAAGCATCAACCTGCAAGGCGAGGCGATTGACGTAGTCACCGAAGGCCGCCACGACCCCTGCGTCGGCATACGCGCAACGCCGATTGCCGAGGCGATGATGGCGATCGTGATTATGGATCATCTGTTGCGGCATCGGGCGCAAAACATCAACGTGCAATCGGGATTGCCGGTTTTAAGATAAGCGTGTTGCTTTGGCATAAAGAGGGTGGGTTAGAAACATACGCCATATATTTCCTATGCAACAAGCTAAAATTGTAGTTATACATTTTAAAATTCCATCATCTTAGGCTTGTTGTAGAAGAGGGGCTGCTTACCTTAGAGGAATATTCTAAATGTTTGCAGTGATTTCTGACCACCGTTGTTCTTGGTATCCAGAAATTGCAGATACAAATTTTAAAGGGAAGCGTGGCTAGTGGGGATGTTAGAATGCGCAGAGTTGGTTCGCATATCTCAATGGCCACACTCGACAAGTACAGCCTAATTTATCATTACAACTTGAAACATGGAAAGTCTGCTCAAACCTTTTAACGCCCAAAGACTTGATTTAGTTACCATAAGATTTTTGCTTAACCAAGAAATTTCAGGTGAGTAAAGTCAGGATGAAAAATTGTGTCTGATCGTAATGAGTCCTTAACTAGAACTGAATTAATCGACATCCAACTTGCTCGCTCAGGCTGGTCGAAAAGTCGGTGTACGCTTATCGAAGAAGTTTTGCTCCAAACAGCAGACCCAAGCGGGACATACGGTAACGAGCAGTTTGCCGATTATGTCTTACTGGGTTCGGACGGAATACCACTTGCCGTCGTCGAAGCCAAACGCACGTCTCGTGATGAACTGTCGGGTAAACGCCAAGCCGCCGATTACGCAGACGCCATTAAAACCAAATTTGGTGTTGCCCCCTTCATTTTTCTGACTAACGGCAAAGAAATCCAGTTCTGGGATCGCGACCGCTATCCACCCAGGAAAATTGCAGGTTTCTACACACGGGATGATCTTGAAAGGCTGAGGCACCAGCAGCGCTATGCACAGCCCCTGCATGATGTAGCCATTAATGCCGATATTGCAGATCGCGATTATCAGAACGAAGCGATCCGTCGCGTTACGGAAGGAGTCGATGCTGCCAAACGCCGGTTTCTGCTGGTAATGGCAACCGGCACAGGCAAAACCCGCACGACCATTTCCCTTGTAGATACTCTGTTGCGCGCCAAACGCGTACAGCGAGTATTGTTCCTGGCGGACCGCCGGGAACTCGTGCGCCAAGCCATGTCCGAGTTCAAAGCCCACTTGCCCAATGAGAGCCTCGCCCGCATCGAAAGCGGCGAGACAACCGGCGCGCGTATCCAGTTTTCCACCTATCCCAGCATGATGCAGGTATACGAACGCCTCTCGGTCGGTTACTACGACTTGGTCATCGCTGACGAAAGCCACCGCTCGATTTATCAGCGTTATAAAGCCATTTTCGACCATTTCGATGCGATTCAGCTGGGGCTCACCGCTACCCCGACCGACTATATCGACCACAACACCTTTGAACTTTTCGACTGCGGCGACGGCGCACCCAGCTATTACTACAGTTACGATCAAGCCATCGGGGACAAGAATCTTGTCAACTATCGTGTGCTGGATGCGCAAACCAACTTTCAGATCAAAGGCATTCAGGGTGATACGCTGCCGGAACCTTTGAAGCAAATGGCCCGCGATCAGGGCGTGGAATTGGATGAGCTTAATTTCGATGGCAGCGACATCGAAAAAGGCATCGTCAATCAAGGCACCAACGATGCCATGATTCGCGAGTTCATGGACAAGAGCCGTAAGGATGTCCGCGGCCTGCCGCATAAAAGCATCATCTTTTCCGTCAGCCATGCCCACGCCAAACGCCTGTATGAAAGTTTCAACCGCCTCTATCCTGAACTGCAACGGCAAGGCATGGCCGAGATCATCGACAGTCATATGGAACGCGCCGACGCCACGCTGGACGATTTCAAATATAAGACCATGCCGCGTGTCGCCATTTCGGTGGACATGCTCGATACCGGCGTCGACGTGCCCGCCATTCAGAACCTCGTGTTTGCCAAGCCGGTGTTCAGCCGCGTCAAATTCTGGCAAATGATCGGGCGCGGCACCCGCCTGCACACCGACAAGGCGAGCGGCAAAGTTAAAAAGGACTTTCTGATCATCGACCACTGGAAGAACTTCGCTTATTTCAAGCTCAAGCCCGATGGCGAAGTCGATCACCCCAGCGAGCCGTTGCCCGTGCGTTTATTCCGGCTACGCCTGGAAAAGTGGCTACTCCTACATGCACAGCAACTCGACACCGATCCCGCTGTAACCGAGTTACAAGCCATGCTTGCCGCACTCCCGCGCCAGAGCATCAACGTGCGGCCGCATTGGGATGAGCTGGATGCCTTGATGCAGCAATGGCCCACGCCCAGCCAGACCGTGCAAGAACAGCTCTCGCAAACCATCGCGCCGTTGATGCGTCTCGCGCCGTTGTCGGGACTGGATGAATTGCAATTTCGTGTCTGGTGCGAACGGCTTACCGTCGCATGGTTGAAATCCGATGAGGCCGAACAGGCCAAAGTGACGGAGCGCATTCAAGAGGCCGTCGTTAGTCTCGCCAACAACATTCCCGAAGTGCAACGCGTTCAAGAACAACGCGCCTGGGTGTGTTCGGCAGGTTTTTGGAAGCATCTCGATTTGTCCAGGCTTGCCACATTGCAAGCCACTTTTGCACCGTTGATGCGTTACCGAACCTCTACGCCCAGCACCACGGTCGAAATCAACTTGCCGGATTCCATCACCCAGCGCAGTTGGATTATTTACGGCCCCACCGGGGAAGGCGCTTTTGCCGAAAGTTATCGCGAACAGGTTGAAGTGTTGGTGCGGCGTTTGGCTGACGAGTTGCCTGCACTGGCCAAGCTCAAGAGCGGTGAGAATTTATCCGACGATGAGCTCGACAGTATCGCCGCCACGCTTAACCAGACCGATTTGTTCGTCACCGAAGACACATTACGCAAAGCCTTCGAGCATCCCGCCGCTTCGCTCTCTGATTTTTTGCGCCACATCCTCTGCGAAGAAGATGCCCATCTGCCCAATCGGGAACAGCGCATTAACGCCGCTTTCGACAGCTTTATCGCACAGCACGGTTATCTGCGCGCCAATCAACTCAACTTCCTGCGCGCGGTAAAAACCGCCGTACTGCGCCACGGACGCATCACTCGTGCGGCGCTCAGCGAACCGCCGCTGTCGCGTGTCGGCCGCGTCGAAGCGCTGTTTCCGCCGCAGGATATAGAAGAACTCGTTGCCTTCGCCAACCAATTGGTTGACGAAGCCGCTTAAACCTAAGGAAAACCATTAAATGCTCGCCCCACACATCAAGAAAAAAGTCGACAAACTCTGGGACCGGTTTTGGTCCGCCGGTTTGACCAACCCGCTGGTTGCGGTCGAACAAATCACTTACCTGCTGTTTCTCAAACGGCTGGAGGACATTGATAAGAAACGTATCGAGAGAAAGCTGCCGTCAATTTATGCGCTGACAGCGACGGAACAAGCGCAGATTCAAGCCCGCGCAACCGGAAGATCGTGAGGCGCTACGCAAGCAGCTTGATGCGGAACCTTGCCGCTGGAGCTATATCCGTCAAGAAAAGACCAATCCGGCGCATCTGATTGAAAAGGTCTTTCCTTGGCTGCGAGGAATCGAGGCGCGTTTAACAAATGAGGATAACGACACCGAGCTAGGCAGCCTCAACAACCGCATGGCCGACGCTTATTTCCAGCTCGACCCCAACAAAGGCCAAGTGCTGGCGGACGCCATCGACCTGATCGACCAGCTTTTCGCTCGCGCGGGCGACGGTTCCGCCGCTCAAGACATCATGGGCGACACTTTTGAATACCTGCTCAGCGAAATGTCCACGGCAGGCAAGAACGGCCAGTTCCGCACTCCGCGCCATTTGATCCGCTTCATGGTTGAACTACTCGATCCGGAACCCGGCCAACGCATCATCGACCCGGCAGCGGGTACCGGCGGTTTTTTGTTCAGCGCCCAGCAATACCTGATGCGCAAATATTCCGCGCAAGACAACTTGGTGCTGGAATGGGATGGAACGCCGCATCGAGCTCATGGCACAGGAGCCACGAAGGAGCAATACGCCGCTATCCACCACGGCGCCAATTTCGTCGGTCTCGACAACGACCGCACCATGGCCCGCATCGGCTGGATGAACTTGGTACTGCACGACGTCACCGATCCGCACCTGTTGCAAGGCGACTCTTTAAGCAAACGCGACGGCAAACCCAAGCTGGCCGAACTGCTCAAGTCCGAGTCTTACGACTTTGTGCTGGCTAATCCGCCGTTTACCGGCACCGTCGATACCAACGATTTGGAGAAAGACTCCATCCTTTTTCCCCGTGTCGGAGGCGGAGGCAAGAAAAAAGACGAGGCGCTCACCAACAAAAGCGAATTGCTGTTCTTGTGGCTGATGCTGGATTTGCTGGATGTCGGCGGTAGCTGCGCAGTCATCATTCCCGAGGGCGTCTTGTTCGGCAATACCGATGCCCACAAGAACCTGCGTCGTGAACTGCTAACCGAGCATGTTGTGGAAGGCGTTATTTCGCTGCCGGGCGGTGTGTTTCAACCCTATACCGGCGTCAAGACCTCCATTCTGCTGTTTCGCAAGGAAACTCGCCGCGAGGAAAAGCAAAGTTTTACCGGTCAGAATCCGCGTACCGAATACGTCTGGTTCTACGAGGTCGAAGAAGACGGTTTTTCTCGCGATGCCAAGCGCAATGGTCGCCCCGGACAGCGCAACGATCTGTGGGATGCGCTGGTCAAGTTCAAGATATGGAAGAGCGAAGGGCGTACCGGTGCTCAGCGTTTTGAAAAAATCTTGCTTCAACCGAGCTTTCGCCCCGAGCGCTGGCGACAAGCATTGCTACGCGACACCGCTGATCATCTAACACCAGCTGGTGAAGCTTTTGCAAGTTTGCCCAACACCGGTATGTGGGATGGTCAAGTATGGAGTATTCATGAACTGTTTCCCGAACTTCCATCGGTGCCAAATGATGCTGTAATAAGTGTTCGTTTGTCACAAAGCAGGACACTTGATGATCTTTTCCGAAATCTATTTCTGCACATTGAAGACCAATTATGGGGACAAGTAAAAGACTCTGCCTTACGTCTCGAAACTGCAATGATCCGTCGCGATGCAGAATCACGGGAACTTAAAAGTGAGATCACTCGCAGTCTTAAAACTTGCCGTAAGTTTTTCGAAGAAGAGAGCGCGGCCTATAGGCTCTTCGTAGATAAGGTACTTGGTCATTTTGAGAGTTGGAATGACCAGAGTCATCGATTTGTCTCGAATTTTTATGAACATGACGAATTCCCTGGTGTTTTAACCGCACTCGACGTAAATGCCTCACTAGCCGTAGTTGCGCGCGAGTATGCCAAACTAGACGGTTTTGATGTGACATTACGTAGTCTCACCATCGACCAAGAGACTGATCTTACCGCTGCCAAACATTGGGTGGTGCCGGTGCGCGAATGGCTGCTTAATGACGAGTGGCAATCGGCCGAAGGCAGCCTCAATGGTTCACATGATGCCAACGGCTTGGTGCGTCCGCAATACGTCGAGGCCATGCTGGCCGCACGGCTCTATGACGAAAAAGGTCAGTTGAAAGACGACCTGCTTGATCCCGACTGCATCGAAGCCCGCGACTGGAACCTCTCCTCCGGGCAGTATAAACCTTTCGATTTTACTCAGCTCAAAAGCGACAAGAGCGTGACAGAGCTGATAGGCGAACTGCGTCAAACCGAGCAACAGATCATCAAGGATTTGGACAAGCTGTTAGCAATGGTGGAGGGACGGGAATGAACCTGCCCGAGAGCTGGGTTGAAGTCCGCTTGGATGAGATTTGCCTACTGAACCCTAAGCTCGCGTCAGATGAACGCCCAGGGGATGATACTAAGGTCACTTTTGTTCCCATGTCGGCAGTGGATGAAAACGCAGGCGTAATCGCTAAGCCCGAAGTTCGAACCTACAGTGAAGTAGCCAAAGGATACACCGGTTTCAAGGAGCACGATGTTCTCTTTGCCAAAGTCACGCCTTGCATGGAGAACGGCAAGGCAGCCATTGCGGGTCCGTTGATGAATGGTCTTGGCTTTGGCTCGACGGAATTTCATGTATTGCGTCCAACCGAAGTTGTGCTACCTGAATACCTGTTCCACTTCATTCGTCAACCAGCGTTTCGCGCACGTGCGGCATCGGCATTTGTTGGCACGGGTGGCTTACAGCGGGTGCCTCCTAATTTTTTGGCCCGTGTAAAGTTTCTACTCCCGACACTCCCAGAACAACAGCGTATCGTCGATGTGCTGAGGCAGGCTGAGGCATTAACTAAATTACGTCGACAATTCGATGACTTACTTGTCAGGACTAAACGCCAGCTATTTGTGGAGATGTTTGGCGATCCAAACCCTAAGGGTAATAGCATTTGGCCTGTCATTAAACTCGGGAATTCGGTAGTCGTCGCAACTGGCGGCACTCCATCTCGTGAACAACCCGACAACTTTGGCGGTGCAGTTTCTTGGGCTAAATCCACTGATCTGACTGACGCGCCTATTCTACATACCGAGGAGTGTGTGACCGAGCTTGGCATCCAACGCAGTAATGCCAAGGTCTATCCAAAAAACACTATCCTTCTAGCGATGTACGGCCAAGGTCAGACTCGCGGACGCACCGGAAAACTATTGGTAGAGGCTGCCTGCAATCAAGCGTGCGCAGCTTTACTGCCGAGTGAGGAATTGCTACCAGACTACCTGTGGGTTTGGCTACAACTATCTTACGAACAAATCCGTTCACTTGGGCGTGGAGGCCAACAGGAAAATCTCAACCTCGATATTGTTCGGGGGATCAACCTGCCTAAACCTCCGATTCCGTTGCAGAAAGAGTTTTCAAGAAGACTACAGCAACTTTTGGAAGTGGTGAACACGATGCAGCTTGCTAAGCGACAAGCTGAAACTTTGCTTGCCTCAGTATGTATTGAAGCGCTGACTGGTGAAGCGACATCTGAATGGCGCGAGCAACATCGCGCAGAGCTCGAAGCTGCCGCCATTGAGCGCGATACTCTAATGCGCGAACGCGGAGCTAAAGTATCTATTCGCACCGAAGTCTTCGCACCACCTGAACGCCCCGCCGATTTCTCTCGCCCAGTTCGCTACTGGCTACTTAATGAGCTGAGCGAATTTCAGGGATTTGTGTTTGATGCGATGCGTGAGTGGAAGGGGACGTTACTTGCCGATAATGCTTCCGATCTTGATGAGTTTTGTCGGCTATGGCCCATTGAGCATGAGCGTAATATGCACGACCGAGTCAAGCGCGCGCTGGAACAGCTTACCGCTTTGGGCTTGATCGCTAAAGTGACATTACCCAATGACAACGGCGACTTTGTTACCGGCTATCGCCGATTACGGGCAGAGGAAAAATCCCGGCTCAACGATATTGATGTTTTGCAAGCATCGTTAGATAGCGCTAGCCATGACGCAGGTACCGCATCATGAAGTTGCGCTACCTGAACATCCGTAATTATCCGCCGCTAAACAAAGCGCAAATTGTTTTCTCCAGCCATTCGCCGCTCGATAGATTATGTGCGATTCGCTTTGTGGTCGGGGTTAACGGCAGCGGTAAATCCCATCTTTTACGAGCCATTAGCAAAGTGTTTTTGTCGCTTGCCGATTGGTGCGCGCCTCACTTTCCGGTCTCTTTGGTCTATGAACTTGGGCAGGATCGCCCGGCCTTGGGTTTGGATCAACATACGTTGAGTGGCGGAGCTAGTTTAGGAGGAAGCCAACGTCAAACCGTTATTCTGTCGGCATTGCGTGAAGACGAACAATTAGAGCCTGCGCTTTGGGTGAGCGAGGGTTTTACTTTCCCGCCGACAGCCACTCAGGACGATTTTGAAGAGCTGATTCGGTCGTTGTATGCCAAGCAGGCGGCTTCGGAGTCCTTGCCGCACGGTTTCCGTGCGGTTATTGCGCCCAAATATTGGCCCAGCGGTAAAGGAACTGCACAGCTACCTTATTTGCCGCGCACTGTGTTGGCTTACACCACGGGCGCGTTGGCTTCGTGGCAAAACCTTTGGGAACGTAACTCTGACAGCGAAGGCGTCGATCTAGTATCCCAAGCTGATGAATACGACTCAACTCGTGAGCGGCCTCCCGGTTGGAATAAAAACAAAGAACATGAGCATCTGCTAAATGAAATCTTGCTACAGAATGAAGGCAGCGAAGCGAATGGTGAGCTGATGAATCAATCGGCTCAATTAGCTCAGGATGTCGGCTCAAAGGCCTGGGAGCCTATTTTGGTTACGCCCGAACTGCTTAAGTTTGCTGTGCTTTCTGTGGCTTTGCCGGTAGGGCTAAAAGATGCTTTTTCCGGGACTGTAGAACCTGCCCCGTCAAATCAGGTATTACGTGATTTATTGAGCAGAGCCGGTTGGAAGTGGCCTGTTTCGGTTGCTGTGACCATTGATTTTCAGCCCGATAGTCTGCCCGAGAAAAAATCACGTCGCTTGCTACCGTGGTTTTATGCCGCCGGGGAAGTGATTGCGCAGCCGAGCCCCAGTAACTTGCGCATCCTTCACTACGATATTGGCGGTGAGTTCGATCCCGACCTTGTGCCGGATGCGCCGGGAATGGAAGAGCTGCGCCAAGTGACCGAGAAGACGCAAGGTCACGCCTTGCTGGCGTTGATGGGCAACGAGAACAATTTCAGCGCCTATCAACGCTTCCAACGGCTTTGCGATTTGCATGAAGAAGGTTTGATTGCCGAAATTTCGTTTTGCCTCCGCAAAGACGATACCGACGACTTGATTCGTTTTGATGAATTGTCTGACGGCGAGCAAATGGTGTTGGGACGGATGGCCTTGTTCCATTTACTGGAAGGGCAGCAGGATGCTTTATTGTTATTAGATGAGCCGGAGACCCATTTTAACGACAAGTGGAAACGGGAAATCGTCGACATCATTGACGCCGCTATTGGCCGCACCGCCAACGACGTGCTGATTTCCACGCATTCGGCCATCGTATTGAGCGATGTGTTTAATGATGAAATCGTGATGATGCAGAAGACCGCCGACGGTTCAGTGATTCGTTCGGTGTCTGAACAAACCTTCGCCACTGACCCCAGTGCTCTGATGATGACTGTGTTTGACGCCGAAGACAGCATCGGTAAGCGGGCGCAAGAATTTATTGAGGAAAAGCTAAGCTTAGCCAGCGGTACTGCTGATGACATCCTGCAACTGGAACAATTGATTGCCCGTATGGGCTCCGGCTTCTACCGTAGTGAGTTGCGTACGCTGTTGAATAAATGGAAGGGGGTTGGTCATGCTTAAGCCTATCCGTCATATTGCTTGCACTCCAGCCCTGCGTGCCTGTCGCCGCTTGCAAGAGCATCTGGCTGCTTGGCTTTGCGACGTAAATGTCGGTTCGGCTGACATCGTCAAAGTCAATCTGATGCCTCCGCGCGTTCCCACGCAAATTGAGGCGGATTGGCTTTGGGCGTTTTTGCAACGCGAGCTTGCCGAGAAGCCTTTGCTTTTGAGAGCACAGGCCGTTGCGGACATGTCGCTGGCAGACAAGGGGCTTTTGAATGACTGGATTGCCGTGGTTAGCAATCTGGAGAGACAGTTTCAGCCCAATCCGCCTGCTTGGCCGATAGCCCGTCCGGCTGTTCCCGATGCGAAGTGGCAAGCATTCAGAGAGTTAATGGAGGCGTTCTATGAGAAGGGCTTTCGTAGCGGTCTTCCTTATGCGGCGAACGGTTCTCCTGTTACTCACGATGGTGTTACGTACGCTCAGTTTGTCAAAGAATTTAGCGACACGCACCGGCTGAACCCGAATCCGGACGCCAGAGAAGTTTGTGTGCTGTGCGGAGGCGAACTTAAAGATATTGAAGTAGATCACTGGATTGCCAAGAGCGTTTACCCAATATTGAGCGTTTGCGCCGATAACTTGCTGCCTATCTGTGGAGAGTGTAATTCCACGGATAACAAGGGTACTAAGGACGTTCACGTCCAGGGTGGCTTTTCGGATTGGTTTCATCCTTATCGGCGACACGCCAACGGTAATATTCGGCTGAACTACAATTTACAAAAGCGTTCAATAATCAGCGCGCCAATAAATCCGACAGACGCGGCAAAAGTCGCTAACCTCGACAAGCTGCTTAATCTAAGTAAACGCTGGACGCGTGAGTTCAAGGCGGAATATGCAAAGCAGCAAGGCGTATTGCTTCAACGCGAACGACGACGGATAAAAACCAGCCAAGCAAGGTACACACAGAATGAAGTTCTTGTACATTTGCAGAATGAGCAAGACAATCTTGTATCGACTGAACCCCATTACGAAGTCCATAGTATTTTATTCATCGCAATGCTCGATCAGTCTAGGTTGGCTGCATGGAAAGTCGAATTGGAGTTAGTAATATGATCGCAGTCAAAGGCCGAGAATATTTCTTCTGAGCGATTTTTTGCCGGTACGGGTCTGCCTATCGACATTGCAACAAGCTTGATTATCCATTCAGTCATCTCGCTTAACTTGATGGTGGTCACGACGGAGCGTGATAAAATATGACTTTTTTCATGCTCGCAATTTAAATGTCCATCCCATACTGGCGCCTGTCAGGCTTTTACTTCTTTTATTTTGCCACGGTAGGGACTTTTCTCCCTTACTGGAGCCTCTATTTAAAAGATAGCGGCTTTAATCCTGTTCAAATCGGCGAGCTTTTTGCGCTGCTGGGCGGCACAAGGATTATCGCGCCCATGCTATGCGGCTGGATCGCCGATCATACCGGGAAAAATCTGCGCATTATCCGCATCACCTCTTTTTTAACCGCTTTACTCTTTGCCGGTTTTATTATTGTTCATGGTTATTCCTGGTTTGCTTGGATAACGATTGCCTTTGGCATTTTTTGGAACTCCACGTTGCCGCAGTTCGAAGCGGTAACCCTATACCATTTAAAAGACCAAGCGCATCGCTACAGCCGGATCAGGCTGTGGGGATCTATCGGTTTTATTGTGTCGGTGCTGGGCGTAGGCCGACTATTGGACGTCCTGGCGCCCGCCATAATCCCGGCCGTGGTGACCTCATGGATGACGCTGATCTGGCTGGTCAGCTTGATGACGCCGGCGACTCAGGCGACCCATCATGAGACGGCCGGCATCGGTATCCTGCAAATCATAAAAAGACCGGAAGTGGTGGCGTTTCTGCTGGCTAGCATGTTGTTACAGTTCGCCCATGCACCGTATTACGTTTTTTATTCGATCTATCTGAAACACTATCAGTACTCGGCAAGCCTGACCGGATTTCTTTGGGCGCTGGGTGTTTTTGCCGAGATCGTTTTATTTATTTACATGCGCCGTGTGTTGAAGCGCTTTTCCCTGCGGGCGATTTTATTGGCCAGCAGTTTGTTGTCGGTCGTTCGCTGGCTGATTATTGGTTGGTGCATCGATTATTTTTGGCTGTTGCTTCTTGCCCAACTATTGCATGCGGCAACGTTTGCCGGCGTTCATGTCGCCGCTATTCATTTGGTTCATCAGTATTTTGGCGACCGGCACCAGGGTAAAGGCCAAGCGCTTTACGCCAGCTTAGGTTTTGGTCTGGGCGGGATGCTGGGCAGTTACTTTAGCGGTTATTATTGGGACTCATTGGGCGCGGAGTTCGTCTATTCAATGGCGGCGGTTTTTTGTAGTATTGCTTTTGCGATCGTCTACATCTGGGTTGGACGGGAAAGTTCTCAAGACAGCGCTGTCTTGAGTTAAAATAATCTCGGGTTAACTTAACCCGACCTACAAATTTTTTGGGAAATAATGTGTTTGAAATCATAAAAAGCGGCGGCTGGATGATGTTGCCGATCGTACTGAGTTCCATTGGCGCCATGGGCATTATTGCGGAACGTTTTTGGTCTTTGCGTAGAAAGAAGATTTTGCCGCCTGAGCTGGTCGCGCAGGTATGGCGGTTATCCCGCGAAAAAAAACTGGATGATGTGTCCTTGCGGCACTTGCGAAACAGCTCGCCGCTCGGCTGTATTTTAGCCGCAGGCCTTGCCAACAGCCATCATGGCAGAAAATTCATGAAGGAATGCATCGAAGAAACCGGCCGCAGAGTCGTGCATGACCTGGAACGCTTCCTTAATACTTTGGGCACGATTGCCGCAGTCAGCCCATTACTGGGTTTATTAGGCACCGTATTCGGCATGATCGATATTTTCGCCTCGCTTTTGCAGCATGGCTCCGGCAATCCCGCCGTTTTGGCAGGCGGTATTTCGGTTGCGCTGATTACGACGGCCGCGGGTTTGACCGTGGCCATCCCCAGCCTGATTTTTCATCGCTATTTTGAACGGTTGGTCGATGAATATGTAGTCACCATGGAAGAGGAAGCATTAAAACTGGTTGATATTTTGCATGAAGATCGGAAAGATTCCTGATGAAGTTTCAACGTAAAAAAAGGGAAAATGTCGATATTACCTTGATCTCGATGATCGACGTGCTGTTTGTATTGTTGCTGTTTTTCATGGTCTCCACATCTTTTAATCAACACACCGAAGTCAATATCAAGCTTCCCGAAGCCGAAGGGTCGGCGGCCGAGGAGCATCCCAAAACGATCTCTCTAATGATCGATGCAGACGGTATTTACTCTCTGGTCGGCGATGACGGCTTGTCCCATCGACTAATCGATCAAAACCGGGCCGGCTTGAAACAGGAATTGAGTAAACTGGCGGTAAGCTCAAAGGATATTCCTTTTATCATCAATGCCGATGACAAAACGCCCAACAAGGCGGTCATGACTGCGCTTGATATTGCCGGTCAAGTGGGATTCAGCCGCATCACCTTTGCCACGCTGCATCCGGCCGAATAACCATGAAAAAAACCTTATCCCGATGGCTGACGGACATCTGGTATAAAGACCCGTTTATCGGCGTGTGGCTTGCGCCGTTGGGTTTTTTATTCAGCGATTTCGTTAAATTCAGGAAATTTTTGTACCGTATCGGCGTGTTAAAAAAGCATACGATGCCGGTTCCGGTTATCGTGATTGGCAATATTACCGTGGGCGGCACCGGCAAAACGCCGTTGATTATCTGGCTGGCCGAGTTGCTTAAAAACCAGGGTTTAAAGCCCGGCATTATCAGCCGGGGTTACGGCGGGCAAGCCGAAGTCTGGCCGCAATGGGTCAGTGCGGATAGCACGGCGGAACAGGTCGGCGACGAAGCCATGCTGATCTCAAAGCAAACCGGCTGTCCGATGGCCGTTAGCCCGCTGAGGGCGGATGCAGCGAGACTGCTGCTTGAAAAATCGGATTGTAATGTCGTTTTATCCGACGACGGCCTGCAACATTACGCGCTGAACCGGGACATTGAAATTGCCGTGATTGACGGGGAAAGGCGTTTCGGTAACAGCTTTTGCCTGCCGGCAGGGCCGCTGCGCGAACCGATAGAACGTTTGCAGAGCGTCGATTTTATCGTCGTAAATGGGGAAAAAGCGGAAGACCATGAGTTTTCGATGCAAATGACCGGCAATATTGCCGTCAACCTAATTACCGGCGAGCAAAAAACGTTGCGGGAATTCAACGCAACCGGTTGTCATGCCTTGGCGGGCATAGGCAATCCCGACCGATTCTTTAAACTGCTGGAGTCAGCCGGATTGCGTTGTAAAACGCACAGTTTTCCGGATCATTATAAATTCAAGCTTGGCGACATCTCGTTTTCAGACTCCGAGCCGGTGCTGATGACAGAAAAGGATGCGGTAAAGTGCATGCGCTTTGCAGGCGAACAGCATTGGTATGTCCCGGTAAAAGCTGTCCCTGAAACGGGTTTTACCGAACGATTATTGGCCTTATTGCAAGAAAAATCCAAAATCAGGTAATAGCAGTTATTACCTGATGTTACGCATTGTCCACGAAAAGCACGAAAGACACGAAAAAATAGAGAACAGTCTATTTCTCGGTTAACGATGTAATGCCAAGCATTTAGCCACATTCCTTTTGACAACGTTCATGACCGGTATGTGACTTGATACAGGCATGACGGACAGGAGAGGGACGCGCTTTGTTTTTTGCGTCTTTGTTCTCCTTTGTATACCCACTTTGTTTTTCGTGCTTTTCGTGCCTTTCGTGGACTACGCTTTATTTATCAGATACGCGCGTAACATCAGTTATTACAATAGGGCGCTGGATTTTTAGTTGAAACTGAATACAGTTGACGGCGATAAATAGGGCGAGTCGACGTTCGGTAACCCATAAGAATGGGCAGTGTGCAATCATTGTCGATGCTGAAGCGAGTAGTATGAAATGAAGACGACAGGAACCGGGCGCATCGTACTTTGGCGGGGAGGGAGCCTGTGGATCGGTCGAGCAGGGGAGCCCACGGATTTTCATGCCCATCATGCTGTCCAGATCACGTTGTCGTTCACCGAAGGCGGGGTGCGATTTCGACGCCCCGCCGGAAACTGGAATACCTATCGCGCGGCTATCATCGCTATGCACCAGCTTCATGCGTTCGAAGCACGCGGCGAGTTTGTTGCGATGATCTTTGTTGAGCCCGAATCTCGCGAGGGACGGGCGCTATACCCGATATGTCTCGGCGAGGGGATCTCGCAGCTTGCCTATGAATCGCTTGAACTCGAAATTGCAGCCCTTGGCGCCGCCTACAAGGGGGGCGCCAAGGATTCAGAACTCGCCGCCTGCGCACGTTTCGTGATTGCCAGGCTTGCCGCAACCAACACGGTTCCGGTGGTAGCGCTCGATAAGCGGATTGAACATGCCGTGGAACTATTGCGCGAGCATATCGGCGAAACGATTCTACTCGCCGATATTGCCGATGCCGCTTGCCTTTCTCCGGATCGCTTTCGCCATCTGTTCATCGAGCAAACAGGCATGCGGTTTCGACCCTACGTGCTGTGGCTGCGCATCGAAATCGCGCTGACTGCATTAGCGTCCGGCAAGAACTTGACCGAGGCCTCGCACGCCGGCGGATTTGCCGACTCCGCGCATTTTTCTCGGACCTTCAAGCGCATGTTCGGGATTGCTCCCTCCAGTTTCCAACGCGAATAGCCGTTTCGTTCAAGCCATAGCTGATGTGAGTCCGTAGACTGGCTCCTCATCAACTCAACTTGAAAGGAAACATATCATGAATAAAGCCAATGAAGTTCTCTGTCGCTGCACCCGCTGTCAAGATTCGGACTGTAGCTGCGGCCGCCAAAAAACCGTAGAACCAAGCGTTTTCGCTGCGGGTAACTATGCGAGGTTTATATGAAAATCCGTTGGGTTGCCGTACTTCAGATATTGGCTGCATTTGCGATGAGTAGCGCGGCAGTAGCCGATTCTCGGGGCGATGCAGTGCTTGGCGTCTGGGTTACGCCCGACAGTGACTCGCAGGTCGAAATTTATCACTGTGCAAACAATAATTATTGCGGCAGAGTCATTTGGCTTAAAGAACCAAACTTCCCGCTGGATGACGACAAGTCATTCGCTGGGAAATTGAAAGTTGACCGCCATAATCCCGATGAGCAGAGACAAAACGATCCCGTAGTTGGAAAAGAAATTTTGCAGGGGCTGTTTTATAGTGAAGACTCGCTATGGCATGACGGCGAAATTTATGATCCAAAAAATGGCAAGACTTATCAGTGCAAAGCAACAATTACCGCTGATGGGAAACTGGAAATCAGAGGATTTATCGGCATCTCGCTGATCGGGCGCACCAGTGTCTGGACTAGACAGAGCAGCTGATATGAGTCTCAAGATACCATTCATGGACGCTGAAAACATTCATCAAGTATTCGACCGGCTCTGGACTTCCGGCCAATTATCCGAGAAGGACATTGCAAGTTTGCCTGAGCTTGGAATAGAAGCTGTTGTCAATTTAGCTCTCCCAACGTCATCAAACGCCTTATCCGGGGAGGCGGACTTTGTTACACGGCAGGGAATTGCCTATATTCATATTCCTGTGGAATGGGAGCAACCTGAGCTTCATCGGCTAACGCAGTTCTTCGGCACGCTCAAGGCCTTCGAAGGGCGCAATGTTTGGGTGCATTGTGCAAAAAACATGCGGGTATCGGTTTTTATCTACCTCTACCGGAGATTATGTCTCCTGGAGAGTGAGGAAGCGTCAGTCCATCCAATGCAGGAGATTTGGGCGCCCAATGAAACATGGCAAACATTCATTCGTAATGCTTTGAGCATGCACGTTAACCCTGTGTTTTTACATCAGCCGGAATCTTCATCTCATGAACGCTCTTGAACTCAGAATTCCACCCGTCGCTTTGTCACTTTTTTTTGCAGGCGTAATGTGGCTTGCATCAGTGCAGTTTCCGGTTATTTCCTTCGCCATACCCGCGCGTCTTGTCATATCAATCGCACTGTGCGGTATTGGCATGGTCTTCGTTCTTGTCGGCGTAGTTGCATTTCGTGGCGCTGGAACAACGGTTAATCCAATGCAGCCGGGCGCTGCTTCTATCTTGGTTAGGTCGGGCATCTATCGTTTTAGCCGTAACCCCATGTATGTCGGCTTCTTATTTTTGCTAGGCGGCTGGGCATTTTTTCTTGCGCATGCCTTGGGATTTATCCTCTTGCCGGCGTTTGTTATCTATATGAATCGCTTTCAAATTTCACCCGAGGAAAGAGCGCTGTCTTTAAAGTTCGGCAAAGAATTCGCCGCTTACAATCAGTCCGTTCCGAGATGGCTATAAGTAATCGAGCTAAAGTTTTCGGGTATTTTGGAGTGCAAGCTCTGCTTGCAAAGCAGGCAAAGCCTGCACTCCGGCTTTAAACAAGAGCTGGAAACTTATATTCAGGCACTTAAGACATAACCGGGCGGTCAACAGGCGGCGCTGCTTGTCTCTTGGAGCGCTTCCGAGAGCGTCAACCGGAAGACGCATCACCTTTCGTTACAGCGGCTCGCCTTCGGTGGCCGCTAAATTTAAACATTAGAAATTAGGAGTCTAAATGGACTATCTCGCAGGCATTATCATCGCCTTAGTTGTTTCGTTGTTTGCTACGCTCGTCGGCTTCGACAAAGACCGTAGCTTCTACCCAACGGTGTTGGCAGTGATTGCATCCTACTACGGTTTATTTGCGGTGATGGGCGGCTCGGTTCAGGCTGTCCTTAGCGAGGCAGCAGTGATGGCCGTATTTTTAGGTGCCACCGTTCTTGGCTTCAAACGCAATTTGTGGTTTGTCGTTGCTGCGTTGTTAATGCATGGCCTATTTGATTTCTTTCACGGCCACTTCATTTCCAACCCTGGCGTTCCTATGTGGTGGCCAATGTTTTGCCTTGCCTACGATGTGGCGGCCGCCGTATATCTCGCCTATCTTTTGCGGCATTCAAGAGTCATTGCGAATGCGCTTTAACAGGGCACCCAAGAGGGCCGATTTATCCATGCATTCGAGCGTGCCAGAAGGCGGTAATGGGACGCAAACAGCAGCATAGATTCCGGTCGTGGCGTTGTCGGTTACGATCCTCGCGTTTTAACGGGCGAATAGATTTCGCCGTACGCAAATCAATGATTGAGGAAAACAAATGAAGTGTTCCGCTTTGATAAAAACTACCGGTTTCGCGATAGCGCTGCTTTCAGCGTCAGCGTATTACACGCGAGCGTGCCTGGGCGCCGATAACATCGCGGCACTGACGGAGAACTCGCTCACCCTTCCTGCTCCGAAAGACCGACGTGTACGTCCGCTGGTCGTCATACTTGCCGACAATGCCGGCACAGAAACCACGGATTTTGTAATCCCTTACGGGGTCTTGAAAGAATCTGGCGCAGCAGATGTGGTAACGGTTTCCACTGAACCGGGCACGGTTAAGCTGATCCCTGCGTTGCAGATACGCACGGATATGACGACAGCGCAATTCGACGAATCAACCCCGAACGGAGCCGATATTCTGATTGTTCCTGCCATGGATAGAGCAGAAAATCCGGCACTGCTCAACTGGGTGCAAGCCCAGTCCGGAAAGGGCGCGGCCGTGGTGTCGATTTGTGAGGGCGCACGGGTTATCGCGCATGCAGGTCTGCTCGAAGGCAAAGCGGCGACCACGCACTGGTCAGGTTTGGAGGGAATTGCTGAAGCATTTCCCGGTACGACATGGGTGCATGACCGCCGTTTCGTCATGGATGGACAGGTGATGACGACCGCCGGTATCAGCGCTTCCATGCCGGCATCGTTGGCGCTGGTCGAAGCGATTGCGGGTCGGCGCACTGCCGACCTTACTGCGCAACGGCTGGGCGTGAGCAACTGGGGGATTGATCACGACACATCCTCGTTTACGCTAACCGCAGGCCGCATGCTTGTTGCAGCCGGCAATTGGCTCGCCGTGTGGCGACGCGAGGTCATAGAGATACCGATTGACGGCGGTTTCGATGAAATTTCCGTGGCACTCATGGCGGATGCCTGGTCCCGAACCTTTCGCTCCGAAGCACGGGCGACCCATGTAAGCGGCGCGGTGCGTTCCCGCCACGGCCTGCTTATGGAGACAGAGGCAACAAGCTCCGATCGATATGTCCTACCCGTTTATTCAGGTACGCCAGCGACCGCACTGGATGATGCACTTGAGGGTATCACGGGGCGCTATGGTGCGCCGACCGCAGATTTTGTGGCATTGCAATTCGAATATCCGCGACGCTTTTATGACGCAGCACTATGGCACAACACGTTATTTGCACGCGAAAAAAACCTTTACATTTAATAATTACACTGTTAACTTAACACCGTTAACTTATATTTCTAATTGCCATGCCACCTAAAATTAAATCTCCCGAAGATCGTGAATTATTACGTACCAGTATACTGGATGCTGCGCGTACGCTGTTTGTAGAGCGCGGCATTGAAGCGGTTTCCATGCGTGAAATAGCAAAGAAGATCAATTATTCGGCCACTACTTTATATAACTACTTTTCCGACAAAGAGGCCTTGCTACAAGCGGTATGCGATGAGGATTTCTTGGCGCTCGCCAGCGGCATGCGCGACATTATGCAGTTACCCGATTTAATTGCGCGCATTCAAGCCTTCTGTAACGGCTATGCTCAATTTGCGTTAAGCCATCCCAACCACTACCGCCTGATGTTTATGACGCCGCGCACGCCGTGTAATTTAGATATCACGCAAATTCAGCAGGGCAATACCGAACAAGATGCTTATGCCCAGTTAAAGCAAGTAGTGCAAGCCGCTTTTGACGCGCACTTATTTAAAGCAGAACTCACCGATTCTGAATTGATCGCCCAAACGCTATGGGCCAGTGTGCATGGCGTATGCTCGCTGGAAATTGCGCTAGGCCATGAGACCTGGATAAATTGGGAAGACATAGATACACGATTACGTTTAATGCAACGCGCGATTTTAAGCGGCGTACTACAACATCCTGAAAATCTTAACTAAACGAATGTGAACACATGAAAAACCGACTCTTTGCCTTGGTATTGTTAATACTGCTGGCCGGATGCGACAAGCCCGCCCCCCCAGCGCAACCGCCCCGCCCGGCTTTGGTTAGCGTGGTCGGCGCAAAAGCCGCCGCCAATCCTATGGCCTTGGTTGGCGAAGTGCGGCCTCGCTATGAGTCCAACCAAGGCTTTAGAATCGCCGGCAAAATCATTGAACGCAAGGTGGAAGTGGGAACGCTGGTTAAAAAAGGTCAGATAATAGCGCGACTGGATGCTTCAGACGCCCATTTAAGCGCGACGGCAGCGCTGGCAGATGTGCATGCAGCGGAAGCCGACCATGCGCTTGCGGCGGCTGAAGCGATGCGTCAACGCCAATTGTTTGCCAAAAAATTTATTTCAGCCTCCGCGTTGGATATTCGGGAAGCCGAACTTAAAAAGGCCGGCGCACGACTGGCGCAAATAAAAGCACAGGCGAACATATCGGGTAATCAAACCCAATATACTACATTGACCGCCGATCGAGACGGCGTGGTGACTATGATTCATGCCGAGCCTGGGCAAGTCATTGAGGCGGGGGAGGTGGTGGTGAAAATTGCCGGTACCAAAGAAACTGACGTATTGGTTGACGTACCCGAGTCGCGCATGGCGGAAGTCAGGCTGAATGCCGCAGTCACCCTGAAAATGTGGGCGGATCGGCAAAAATCGTACACCGGTGTGGTTCGTGAAATTGCCCCGGCAGCAGATTCAGTCACCCGTATCTTTAATGTGCGCGTGACCATTAGAGATGCAGATGAATCGGTAAAACTGGGTATGACCGCAGGCGTCAAATTCACTCAGCCGAATGAACAACAGACAGCGGAATTTCTGATACCCAACAGCGCCTTAACTGAACTCGACGGCAAGAAAATAGTGTGGGTGATTGATGCGGATAGAGCGCAGCCGCGCGAGGTGGTTGTCGCAGGTTTATTTAGGGAAGACGGCGTATTGATTGCCGACGGCCTACAAGCGGGGGATAAAATCGCCATTGCCGGCGTACATACCCTCGTCAAAAATCAACCGGTAAAACCTGTGATTGCGATTGAGGCGGCGCCATGAGTGCAACAAATGAACGATCACTGAAAAAATCAGGCTTAAATTCACGTTTTAATTTGTCCGATTGGGCGCTAAACCATCAAACGCTAGTTTTGTACTTGATGTTGGTGCTGACTATCGCCGGATTATTTACCTATACCCAATTAGGTCAATCTGAAGACCCGCCTTTTACGTTCAAGGTCATGTTGGTGCATGCCACTTGGCCGGGCGCCAGCGCGCAAGAAGTGGAACAACAAATTACCGACAAACTGGAAAAGAAAATTCAGGAAGTCCCGCATCTGGACTATTCGACCAGCTTTTCACGCCCCGGCGAGTCGATGATTTTCATTATTGCCAAGGATAATACCTTGTCCAAAGATATACCGGAAGTGTGGTATCAGGTGCGTAAAAAGGTCGCCGACATACGCAATACCTTGCCGCAAAACATCGAAAGCCTGACCTTCAACGATGAGTTCAGCGACGTGTACGGCAGTATGTACGCGTTGACCGGCGATGGTTTTGATTATGCGGCGCTTAAAAAGCAGGCCGAGCTGATTAGAACTGAGTTGCTAAAAGTTGATGATGTCGAAAAAGTTGAATTTTTTGGCGAGCAGAAGCAACGCATATTTATTGAGATTTCAAACGCCAAATTGGTGACGATAGGCATCAACACCAACACGCTGATCGGTATTTTACAGGCGCAAAATACCGTGGTGCGCGGCGGCACCTTTGATTCCGCTGATGAGCGCATACGCATTGAGGTATCCGGCCGTTACAGCAAATTAGACGATTTGCGCGAATTGCGGCTGCGCGCCAATAATCAGGATTTTCGCTTGGGCGATGTTGCGCGGATTTATCGCGGCTATGAAGACCCGCCGCATGACCGTGTACGCTTTCAAGGTAAAGACAGTTTACTGTTGGGCGTCAGCATGAAGGAGGGCGGCGATGTCATCGGATTGGGCGATGCGCTGGATAAAGTCATCGCACAAATTCAACCGCAATTACCGGTAGGTTTAGCCCTGGATGCCGTCACTTTACAGCCGAAAATTGTCGCCCATTCCGTTAACGACTTTGTAAAGTCGCTGGTGGAGGCTTTGGTGATAGTGCTCAGCGTAAGCCTGATTTCATTGGGATGGCGTAGCGGTATCGTGGTCGCCATTACTATTCCGGTGGTGTTGGCGAGCACGTTTTTGGCGATGTATCTCGCTGATATTGGGCTACATAAAATCTCACTGGGAGCTTTGATTTTAGCCTTGGGCTTATTGGTGGATGACGCCATTATTGCGGTGGAAATGATGTCCTCCAAGATGGAACAAGGCTGGAACAGGGTAAAAGCGGCATCGTTTGCCTACACCTCAACAGCCATGCCGATGCTCACCGGCACTTTGGTCACCGTGGCCGGATTCTTGCCGATTGCGACGGCTGCGTCATCTACCGGCGAATATACGCGATCCATTTTTCAGGTCTCGGCGATTGCCTTGGTGATTTCATGGTTTGCCGCCGTCATATTGGTGCCTTTCTTGGGTTACCACCTGTTACCCGATTATGCCCATGTGCCGCAGCCATCAAAAATCGCCCGCTGGCTGAAAAACCGGTTTAACTTGGCCGACAAAACCGACGACACTCATCATCACGACATTTATAACACACCGTTTTATCAAGCGTTTCGAGCCGTCGTTACGGCTTGCGTACGCTATCGTAAAACCGTCATTGCCATTACCCTGGCGTTATTTGTCCTGTCTATAGTCGGCTTTGGTAAAGTGCAACAGCAGTTCTTTCCCGATTCGACCCGGCTGGAGTTGATCGTCGACTTGCGCATGACCGAAGGCGCGTCTTATGCCGCTACCGATGCACAGGCTGGAAAACTGGAGCAGTGGTTACAGACTTGGACTCAACAACATGGCGGCATAGAAAACTTTGTTGCCTATATCGGCACCGGCGCACCGCGTTTTTATCTGCCGCTGGATATTCAATTACCGCATCGCGGATTTGGACAGTTTGTCGTTCTGACTAAAACCTTGGCCGCGCGCGAGGCCTTGCGTAAAGATTTACTGGCCTTGTTTGAACAGGATTTTCCGGCCTTGCGCGCCTCCGTGCTGCGCCTGGAAAATGGTCCGCCGGTGGGCTTCCCCGTGCAATTCAGGGTGTCCGGCGCCAACATCACGCAAATCCGCGACATTGCACGCCAGATTGCCGAGGTGATGCGTACCCATCGCAACCTGATCAATGTGCAACTTAATTGGGAGGAGCCCAGCAAAGTCGTTCATGTCGAAGTCGATCAGGCAAAAGCGCGTTTATTAGGCATCAGTAGCGTAGATATTGCCAATGTGCTTAACGGCGCCATGCAAGAACTGGTCATCACAGAGTTCAGGGAAGGCAATGAGCGCATCGATTTGGTTGCACGCGGTTCGGAAATTGAACGCACGCGCTTGTCGCATTTACCTGACTTAATGATTAACACGCCGTCAGGGGGCGTACCGTTATCACAAATCGCGACATTGACTTCAGCATTTGAAGAAGGCGTTATCTGGCGGCGCAATCGCGAGCCTTCGATTATTGTGCGCGCTAATTTACAAGGCGATTTACAAGCTGCTGTGGTGTCGCAACAAATAGACGCTCAACTAACGGCAATTAAAGCCGGTTTGCCGCTAGGCGTCGGTTTGGAAACGGGCGGGGCCATTGAAGAGTCGGCTAAGGGCGGCGCATCGGTGGCAGCAGGCTTGCCGCTGTTTTTAATTGCGGTATTGACGATATTGATGGTGCAACTGCAAAGTTTTTCTCGGGTATTTTTAGTGCTTTTGACTGCGCCTTTAGGATTAATCGGCGTAACCATCGCCTTGTTGCTCTTTGATAAGCCGTTCGGCTTTGTCGCTATGCTGGGCACTATTGCGCTGTCCGGCATGATTATGCGCAACTCGGTGATTTTGGTCGATCAGATTGATCAGGATCGCGCATCAGGCCTGGAGCCTTGGCAAGCGGTGGTCGAATCGACCATACGCCGATTCAGGCCCATCATGCTTACCGCCGCCGCTGCGATTTTAGCGATGATACCGCTTACCGCCAGCGTATTTTTTGGCCCCATGGCGGTTGCCATTATGGGCGGACTGGCGGTCGCCACGTTGCTGACCGTGCTGTTTTTACCCGCGCTGTATGCCGCCTGGTTTAGAGTGGCCATTTAAAATCCATTTGCGGTTGCTGGACAAGCTATGTCCATCCAGCAACCGCAAATAACGACTAGCGTCTTAACCAAAAGCTTTTACCGACATGCTAAAAAAATTGATCCTTGTTATTTCACTGATTTGCATAACGATGGCGTGGGCTTCCGTCGGTTATGCCGAAGACAAAGCGCAATCCTTGATGGATATTTATCATCAGGCATTGGCGCATGACCCCACCTTGGCGTCAGCGTTGAATGCCAACCAGGCCGCTCAGGAAATCATTCAGCAAGGTAAAGCCTTGTACCGGCCTGTCGTTAATTTTAACGCCGGAGCGCAGGTCTCGCGCACGGATATTGCGTATACCGGCGCGGGAGTCCCCTTTAAAGGCGGCGTGCAAGCGTTTGAAGGTTATCAGTATGGCATTGAAGCGCGTCAGCCGCTCTATCGCAAACAAAACATGGTGGAGATGGAGCAGGCTAAAACGCAAGTGAGCCAGGCCGATAAGCAGCTCTATTTAACGCAGCAAGCTTTGATTTCACGTACCGCACGGGCCTATTTCGATGTACTGCTCGCGCAAGATAAATTGGACCTGATCGGTGCGCAAAAAGCCGCTATTTTGAGCCAAATGGAACAATCCAAAGCGAATTTTGATGCAGGCACGACCACGATTACCGATGTAAACGAAGCGCAAGCCCGTTACGATTTAATCGTGGCACAAGAAATAGCCGCCGTTAACGAACATCAAATCGCCCAACGCGCCGTTCAGGCGATGACTGGAGACATTCCCCAAAAATTGGCAACCGTAAAAGCGGACATTAAAACAAATGCCTTGGAACAAAGCATGGACACATGGCTGGAAGTCGCAGCGGAGAACGATTTGAACATACAAATCCATCAGGATGCCGTTAAGCTGTCGGAACAAGAAATGGAGCGCGCCAATGCAGGCCATTTGCCTACCTTGGATGCAGTCGCGAGCTATAACGACAGTTATGCAAACGGCGGTTATTATGGTTTCGGCAGCGATCTGAAGAACGGTACGATAGGCGTGCAGTTACAACTGCCCCTGTATCAAGGCGGCGCCGCCAGTTCGCGTGTCCGACAAGCGCTGTTTAATAAGCAAAAAGCGCAGGATGATCTTGAAATTGCGCGCAGTCAAATGAAGCTGGACACGCAGAGTGCTTATTTGAACTTGAACACCAGCATTGCCCAGGTTAAAGCCTACGAACAAGCCTTAAGCAGCAGCCAAAGCCAAGTGGATTCGACCAAAGTAGGCTATGAAGTCGGCGTACGCACGAGTGTGGATGTGCTGAATGCGCAACAACAGTTTTTTGGCGCCAAGCGCGATTTGCTGCAAGCGCGTTACAATTATTTGGTGAATATCATTCGCTTAAAAGCGGCATCCGGCGTTGTGTCGGAAATAGATTTAGACGATATTAACCGGCAATTGGTGCTTAATAATTAATGGATAATCCTAAAATCAGTATGTTTCGTGGACGAAATGATTTTTCCAGAATAATCGAGCGTGCTTAGCTTAGGAGCGGTGTAGGTTGTGTTAACCGTTGTGTATTGTCAAAAAACGGTTCCTGAAGCGGATTTTGTTAGGCAGCTATTGGAGCTGTTGCGAAAAAATAAATTTTAAATTGGGTTGGCAGTGAAACTCAAAATATAAGTAACTGCGACAGGCTTGCATTCTAGGGTGACCGTAAGGATTCGTGCTAAAACGGGCATTAGCGTCTACGCTAACTCCATTTGGCCTTCGTTGCTCACCAGATCAAGCCGCACATCATAGTTTATCGGCTCTGCCTCACGATCCCGTAACTCATACATGCCGAATCGACTGGGATGTTGCCGATACGGACTCAACGCTCGTAACATTTCAGGCGTCAAGGCCATACCTTCATCCTGCAATTCCTTCAGTGCCTGCGTCATACTTTGACAATCCTGCAAGTCTTCGGCTTGATGATACAGTTTACAAACCGTTCTGACCTCTTGCCGAAACAAGGCTTCGTCTTCTACCGTATGATTCAGTCAGTATCGGGAGCGATGAGGTTTGAGATCGCCTTCTTTTAGAATGCAGCCTATCGTGCTGGCGGAGATGGTGTCCACGATACCGCGAGCGATAACGGCACGGACCCAGTCATTACGTGTCCAATGCGTTAACGGTGTCGGAGGCGTTTCGCAAGCGACCGCAATAATTTGGCAGACTTGTTCTGCCGTGAAGGTACAAGGGCTTCCGGGCCGAGGCGAATCGGCCAAGATGGAACAAATCGTATTAAACAGGGGCTTGCGTTTACCCGCTGCTTTGTCGAGCTCTGGTTGTTCGGTTAGCCAGCGATTTCGCCACAAGGCTACCGTTTCCGGGTACAGGTTAAGCGCTTCACCAATGGTCTTGTTGCCTTGCCCGGAGGCGGCGGCTAAAACAATTTGCGTGCGCTGTACTGTGCTATGGGGTAATTCCCGGCTGTGACTGATGTCGGTTAAAATTTCGTTTTGTTCTGTGGATAGGTCGATTGGTGTAACGGGGCGTGCTATTTGTATATCAGTAAAAAACAGGAGGCTACATTATCCTATAAATTAGCGGCGTGTTGTACTAGGCGTAAACCTCGGATCTTTATTACTCGAAAAAAATTTAAAATAATTTGTAACAAAATCGCACTTGTTCCGACTGATAACTCAGGAAGGCAGCTATGCATTCCTATTCGTCTATCCATTCAAACTACGAGGCTTAACAATATGAACAAAAAAACCTTAGCGCTGACTCTTGGCGGTGCAATGGCTACTGCATTAACCGCCAGCCCATTGGTTAACGCGCAAGAAAACCCGTTCGGCATGCAAACAATCAGTGGTTCGCAAGTCGTTGCTGAAGCTGACGCGAAAATGCCTGAAGGCGGTTGCAGCGCCAGCAAAGTGAAAGAAGGCAAGTGCGGTGAAGGTAAATGCGGCGCTAACAAAAATAAAATGAAAGAAGGCGGCTGTAGCGGTGCAGCTAAGTCAGAAGAAAAAATGAAAGAAGGCGGTTGTAGCGGCAAAATGTAATACCTCTATCAAGCCGCCCGATTATTTTTCTCTGGCGGCTTACCACTATTAAAAAACCTAGATAAGGAAAAAATTATGTCTCTCATGTGCAATCTGAATGGTCAATGCAGTGCCAAAAAAGGCCTATGTATTCATGAAAAAATGATGATGGGCGGTATGATGCTACTTGCTTTGGCGGCAATCGCCCATTGGGTTTTACACTGGTTTTAAACCGCTGAAGGGACACAAATGAACACATTTGCTATCAGTGGTGCGGGCTTAGGGCTACGCCGGGAGTTGTTACCGGCTCTGGAGTCTGGCGTTCCCGATGCCATTAAATTTTTTGAAGTATCGCCTGAAAACTGGATCGATATTGGCGGCCGGTTGGGCAAGGCTTTTCGTGCCTACACGGAGCGACATCGCTTCGTAGCGCATGGCCTTTCCTTATCCATTGGCGGCCCGGCACCGCTGGATATAGCATTTTTGCAACGGATGAAAGCGTTTCTCGATGAGCATGATTTTGCGCTGTACACCGAGCACTTAAGTTTTTGCAGCGATGAAGGCCATCATTACGACCTTTATCCTATCCCCTTTACCGAGGAGTCGGTGCGTCATGTTGCAGAAAGGGTTTATATTGCGCAAGATATTCTTGAGCGTCCGATTGCGCTGGAAAATGCCTCTTATTACGTGACACCGCCGTTAGCGGAAATGGATGAATTGACGTTCATCAATGCCGTGTTGACAGAAGCCGATTGCCTGTTTCATTTGGACGTAAACAACATTTACGTTAATAGCCTTAATCATGGTTACGATGCGACCGCCTTTTTAAAAGGCTTATGCGGTGAACGCATTGTTTATGGGCATATGGCTGGGCATGACTTGGATAAATCAGGGGTCATTATCGACACGCACGGACAAGCGGCTTGTGATCCGGTTTGGCAATTATTAGAAGTTGCCTATCAGACTTTCGGCGTGTTTCCGACCTTATTGGAGCGGGATTTTAATATACCGCCGTTAGCGGATTTGGTGGTGGAAGTCGAACATATCGCCGATTTGCAACAGTATTACCGTTATAGCTCCGGCAGTGCTCTCGATCGCCGTTCAGGTCGCGATTCTATCTCGGCAACGGCTCCCTGCATTGCCCTACCTGCTGCCTTGATGCAAGCCGTTGGAGCAAGAACATGATGGCCTTTCAAGCCGTGCAGCGGCAATTTTTAGCGCATTTGCGCAACCCTGGGCAACTGCCTTTGCCGACAGGTTTTGCCCCACAAGGCGTGGCGCTCTACACCGATTTGCTATTCAACAAATTCAACGACAGCCTAACAACATGTTTCCCAGTTACTCACTCAATTTTAGGTGAAACGGATTGGCTGCGACTGCTGAAAGAGTTTATCGCCGAACATCGTTGCCTGTCGCCTTATTACCGGCAAATCCCCGATGAATTTATCCGGTATTTGCAGACCGGATGGGTCAACCATACCGGACTGCCGTATTTGCTGGAATTGGCGCATTTCGAATGGGTAGAGCTGATATTGGCGATTACAGATGTCGACCCCGTTGTTCAGTACGAGAGTGCGGTTAATGATTGGCTGGCATGCCGCCCCGTTTTTGCGCCTGTCTTGCAATTACTAAATTATGCCTATCCTGTACAGTGCATTAATGAAAACTACCAAGCGACTACTCCCCCGGAACAGGCCACGCATATTTTAGGGTTTCGGGACAAGGATGATGCCGTGCAGTTTATTGAATTAAACCCTGCAACTGCACGGTTAGTCGAGATTTTGCAAGATACTGATGATACCTACACCGTCGGCGAAGCAATACAGCAAATCGCCGCCGAATTACAGCATCCTGAACCATCCACGCTATTTGCCTTTGGCGTTGCAACTTTAGCGAATTTAATGCAACAGGGTGCTATTTTGGGCAGAGCAATAGCAGATGATTAATCAAAAGCAAAAATTAGAACTGTCGCTGGTGTTATTAAGACTGAGTGTGTTTTTAGTCATGTTCATGTGGACACTGGATAAATTCGTCAATCCCGACCATGCCGCAAAAGTCTATGAAAAGTTTTATTTTCTCCCAGGTTTTGGGCATGAGCTTATGTATACACTCGCGACGGTTGAACTCACCGTTCTGCTGTTATTTGTGTGCGGTCTTTATAAAAAATACAGCTACGGAACGGTGTTGATTTTTCACGCCATTTCAACTTTGTCTTCATTCAAACAATATTTATCCCCTTATGAAGCGGGGAATTTATTGTTTTTCACCGCATGGCCGATGCTGGCGGCTTGTATTGCCTTGTTTTTGTTAAAAGATCAGGATGTACGATTGTCGTGCGGAAATAAAGATAAAAAACGAAGTTTTTACGAGGATTTAAAATGATGTTTTTAAGCCTGTTAATCATTGCTGCCTGTTTTCTGGCTTATGCCAACGGTGCGAATGATAATTTTAAAGGCGTTGCCACGTTGTTCGGCAGCGGCGCCGGCAGTTACCGCAATGCCATTGGTTGGGCAACAGTAACGGCTTTCGCCGGTTCCGTTTGTTCCATTTTTTTAGCCGAAAAACTGCTTAAAAGTTTTTCGGGTAAAGGCCTGGTTCCCGATGCCGTCGCACTCTCGCCTGAATTTTTATTAGCCGTATCAGTGGGCGCGGGCATAACGGTTTTAGTCGCCGCCTTAAAGGGTTTTCCTATTTCCACGACTCACAGTTTAACAGGGGCGTTAGTGGGTGCGGGACTGATGGCGGTCGGTACGGAGATTAATCTTTCCGTGTTGGGCTCGGCTTTTTTTATTCCTTTGTTGGTCAGTCCCTTAATCGCGGTTATCTTGGGCGCTGGAGTTTATTTTGTATTTAAAACGGTACGCATTCAATCGGGCATAAACAAAGAATACTGTGTCTGCGTTGGACAAACAGAAACCATCGTCCCGATCCCGCAGCCTGATTCATGCTTTGCCATGACCACTGTTACCGGCATAGAAGCAAGTATTGATAGTGAAGCTGTCTGCCGGCAGCGTTATGCCGGCACGGTCTGGAAAATGAACAGCCAAAAATTATTGGATGGTTTTCATTACCTGAGTGCCGGGGCGGTTTGTTTTGCACGGGGATTAAATGACACGCCTAAAATCATGGCTATTTTAATGTCGGCTCATGCTTTGGGAATGCAATCAGGCTTGTTATTGGTCGGTTCCGCGATTGCGATAGGCGGTTTGTTGCATTCGCGCAAAATCGCGGAAACGATGGGCAAAAAAATCACCCCGCTGAATCATGGGCAAGGATTTTCCGCCAATCTGGTAACGGCTTTTTTGGTTATTTTCGCCAGCCAATTAGGCGTTCCGGTATCGACGACGCACGTCTCGGTCGGCGCTGTGTTCGGTATAGGCGCGATTACCCGGCAAGCGAATGTCGGCGTGGTTTCACACATTGTCTTGTCATGGCTATTAACGTTGCCGATTGCGGCTTTTTTTAGTGCCTGTATTTACGGGTTATTAAGTTTTTACAGCTTGTAAACATGAAGTTTTCCATCATTATTCCTGCCCTAAACGAACAGCATGGTATCAAAAGTTGTCTGTTGGCATTACAGCAATATCGCGACCAAGCTGAAATCATTCTGGTTGATGGCGGCAGTCTCGATCAAACCGTCAGTATTTCCACCCCGTTAGTCGATAAAGTCCTAAAAAGCGCCGAAGGTCGCGCCAAACAAATGAATGTTGGGGCAAATTCCGCTGAGGGCGACCTATTCATTTTCTTACATGCCGATACTTATTTGCCTGATAATGCGTTAACACTCATCAGCGCAAATATTGACGGGGCTGCTCGGGGGCGATTTGACATCCGTTTAACGGGGTCAGACTGGATGTTAGCCGTTATCGCCCAAATGATGAATTGGCGGTCGCGTTTAACAGGGATTGCAACGGGCGATCAGGTTATTTTTGTCACAAAAACCGCGTTTAATTCTATTAATGGCTATGCCAATATCGCATTAATGGAAGATATTGATTTATGCCAACGCTTAAAAAAATCGGGTTCGCCGTTGTGTTTAACTGCAAAAGTTCAGAGTTCCGCGCGGCGTTGGCAAGAATTCGGAGTCTTTAAAATTATTGTATTAATGTGGAGCTTACGGCTGGGCTATTTTTTTGCCGAAAATCCAGAGGTGTTGGCACAGCTTTATAAACAAGGGCGCTGCTGGTTGCCTTTTCAGACTTTGAAAAAAACTTAAGGGTCCGGCAATGCTTTATCAATATCCCGACAGCGTGATTCAAGTCTTTTGCAAAGCCCCGATTGCAGGACAGGTTAAAACCCGGTTAATCACTGAGTCGATAAGTGCAGAACAAGCCATGCAGATTCATATTGAATTGACTGAGCGCATGTTGAAATGCTTGCAGGATAACGCGCTGTGTCCTGTGCAGCTTTGGTGTAGTCCAAGCACTGAGTTTTATTTTTTTCAGCAACTGGCGGCGAAGTACCACTTAACGTTGCATCAGCAAAGTGATGGCGGCTTAGGCGGGCGTATGTTTGATGCGTTGAATGCGGGCTTGCAAAAATTTATGCAGGTATTGTTAATCGGTTGCGATTGCCCTTCTTTAACAGCAGAGGATTTTAAGCAGGCGATTGCGGCACTTAAAAACGGTGCGGATATAGTGTTAGCTCCGACTGAAGACGGCGGCTATATTCTAATTGGGGTTAAACAACCGCAAGCAGCGGTGTTAAGCGATGTCGATATGCCTTGGGGAACGGCACAAGTGTTAGCCATCACCCGCGAACGGATTAAACAACAACGGCTTAAATGGCATGAAATCAGGCAGCAATGGGATATAGACACACCAGAGGATTTAGCAAGGTATCGGGCAAATTTCAAATGAAACGATTTATTCTATTAATGATGATGCTGATAACCGCTTTAAATGTAGCTGCGGAAGTCACCCTGCCGATAGGTGAATTCAGCCGCAACCGTCTTAACGGCTGGGAGCAAAAAAGTTTTACGGGCGAAACACGCTATCAATTGCAAATGGTAGACGGTGTGGTGGTGGTGAGAGCCGATAGTCATGCGGCGGGTTCCGGGCTGTTTAAAGAACAAACCGTTGATCTGGAAAAAACGCCGTTTTTAAACTGGTCATGGCGAATCGGTAATCGTTTGACTGGACTCAACGAACAAAGTAAAGCTGGAGATGATTATGCGGCGCGGGTCTATGCGATTGTGAAGGGCGGGTTGACCTTTTGGCAGACCAAAACGATTAACTATGTCTGGTCCGGCAACAGCGCCAAATTCAGCGTTTGGGCAAATGCGTTCGCAGGCAATCAAGTCATGATGCTGGCATTGCGTGACTCAGAAGCCCCGTTGAATGTCTGGCACACCGAAAAACGCAATGTTCGCGCCGACTTGCAAAAACTGTTCGGTGAAGATTTTCGCAGCATTGATGCAGTCGCACTGATGACCGATACCGATAATAGCCGCGGTCAGGCATCCGCCTTTTATGGTGATATTTGGTTTTCCAAGGATTAACACCGCACAATTGTGTAAGGTTTCGTCTTCCCGTGCGACTTAATAGCATCATACATAAATAACAAGGTACACATCATGCGTTTTACTAAATCCTTACTTTTTGCCGCGGCGCTGAATTTAACGCTCTCAGCCGCTGCTTTTGCCGCCCCGCCTGACTGGAGCGTGTACGCCAAAACTTTACAAACGGTCAAAGCCGGTAAAAAACACGATACCCCGCTTAATCTGGTGGATTATTCAGCCTTGAAAAAATCGGGACAACTGGAAGCGGCTTATCAGCTCATCAAAACCTTTCCCGTTGAAACATTGGCAAATAGAGAAGAAAAACTGGCGTTCTATATCAACGCCTACAACATTCTTGCCCTGAAAATGGTGCTGGATCATTGGCCTGTAGACAGCATTAAAGACGTGGGAAATCTGTTAAGCCCCGTTTGGAAGAAAGCAGCGGGGGTGATTGGCGGACAAGAAGTGTCGCTAGATGCGATTGAAAACGAGGTGTTAAGGCCGATGGGCGAACCGCGCATTCATTTTGCCATTGTCTGCGCTTCAGTCAGTTGCCCCGATTTACGCACCGAACCTTATAGCGCAGACAAGCTTGATGCGCAGTTGGACGATCAGGCCGGATTATTTCTTAACAACGCCAAAAAGGGCTTGAACGATGACGGCAAAGTCATTCACGTTTCAAAAATCTTCGACTGGTTTGAAAACGATTTTAAAGCGGTCGGCGGCATTGAGGCGTTTATCCATCAACATCGCAGCGGATTATCAAAATCCGCTATCAAAGCCGATATTGAATACGATTGGTCGCTGAATAGCGTCGGCGAATAACTTTTATAGCCCTTGGAATAGCCACATGAATACACCTAGAATTTTATTACTGCTGGTGATTGCCGGCGCCATCGCCGCTTTTTTTTACTTTAACGGTCAACAGTATTTGACGTTGGCGATGCTTAAATCGCAGTACGCCGGTATTGCGGCTTTTCGTGATGACCATCCGATACCGGCGATTGCGGTTTATGGGCTGATTTATATTGCCGTGACCGGTTTATCGTTGCCCGGCGCGGCTATTTTAACCTTGGCCGGCGGGGCGGTATTCGGTTTGTTCTGGGGGACGGTGATTGTTTCTTTCGCCTCGACCATCGGTGCGACACTGGCGTTTTTAGCGGCGCGGTTTTTGTTTAAGGACAGTATTCAAGCCAAGTTCGGCGACCGTTTGCAAGCGATCAATGACGGCATTGCACGGGATGGGGCCTTCTATCTGTTCACGTTACGGCTCGTGCCGTTATTTCCTTTTTTCGTCATCAACCTGTTAATGGGCTTAACCTCGATAAAGGTCCGCACTTTTTACTGGGTCAGCCAAGTAGGCATGTTGGCGGGAACGCTGGTGTATGTGAATGCCGGCACGCAACTGGGCAAGCTGGAGTCTTTATCCGGGATTTTATCTCCTCCTCTTGTCGGGTCTTTTGTGTTGTTAGGGGTGTTTCCACTGATGGCAAAAAAAGCCATTGAATTTATTCAACAACAAAGGAAGTCGGATGTCTGAATCAGTCGCTAAAAAATGGCTTAAACCAAAACACTTTGATAACAATTTAATCGTTATCGGTGCAGGTTCCGGCGGTTTGGTCACGTCTTATATTGCCGCTGCGGTTAAGGCAAAAGTCACGCTGATTGAAAAACATAAAATGGGCGGCGATTGTTTAAATACCGGCTGCGTGCCGTCAAAAGCGTTAATCCGTTCCGCCAGGTTTTTATCGCATATTAGTCGCTCGGCTGAATTCGGCATTAAAACCGCTCAAGCGGAATTTGAGTTTGCCGAGGTGATGGAGCGTGTGCAAAACGTGGTTAAAGCCGTTGAGCCGCACGATTCAATCGAACGTTACAGTGAATTAGGCGTGAATGTGATAACCGGCACGGCTAAAATTGTTTCGCCCTGGCAAGTGGAAGTGACTACCGAAACAGGCGTGCAAACCCTTAGCACGCGCTCGATTGTGATTGCCGCGGGCGCGCGTCCTTTTGTCCCGCCGATTCCCGGCTTGGATGATGTCGGTTACCTGACTTCGGATAATGTCTGGAATCTGCGCAAAAAACCTAAACGCTTAGTGGTGTTAGGCGGCGGTCCTATTGGTTGTGAATTGGCGCAAGCCTTTGCCCGCTTAGGGATTGAAGTCACCCAAGTTGAAATGCTGCCACGGATTATGATGCGTGAAGACAGCGAAGTATCGGCTTTGGTGATGGCTAAATTTCGCAAGGAAGGCATTACCGTTTTAGTCGGACATAAAGCCAAGCAATTTTTCGTTGAAAATGGCGAGAAAATTTTAATCGCCGAACACGACGGCAAAGAAGTCCGCATTGCCTTTGATGAGGTTTTATTAGCGATTGGGCGCGTAGCGAATATCTCAGGCTATGGCGTTGAGGAAATGGGCATCGCCTTATCGCCGCGTAGAACCATTGCCGTTAATGCCTTTCAAGAAACCAATTACCCGAACATCTACGCTTGCGGCGATGTCGCGGGCCCTTACCAGTTTACCCATACCGCCGCGCATCAAGCCTGGTACGCCGCCGTCAATGCCTTGTTTGGTTGTTTCAAGAAATTTAAAACCGATTATTCGGTGATTCCGTGGGCAACCTTTACCGATCCCGAAGTCGCCAGAGTCGGCTTGAATGAACAGGAGGCCAAAGAACAAGGCATTGCTTATGAGGTTAGCATTTACGGCATTGACGATTTGGATAGGGCGATTGCCGATAGTGAAGCGCATGGTTTTGTGAAAGTCTTAACCGTTCCGAATAAAGATAAAATTCTTGGCGTAACGATTGTCGGCGAACATTCCGGCGATTTAATCGCCGAGTTTGTGTTGGCGATGAAACACAATTTAGGACTGAATAAAGTGCTGGGAACGATTCACATTTATCCGACAATGGCGGAGGCGAATAAATATGTCGCGGGAGTATGGAAACGACATCATGCCCCGCAAAAATTGTTGACGTGGGTCCAGCGTTATCACGCTTGGCGCAGAAACTAACTGAGGTTTTTATGCTTGATTCCTTACCGTATTTAAAAAACTCGGATTTTCCTGCGATTAGCCGCAACAAACTTGAAATTCTGCAAGTCAATCTGGGCTATTTATGCAATTTGAGTTGTTCGCATTGCCATGTCAATGCCGGCCCGAAACGCACCGAATTAATGGACAAAGCCACGATGGATGAGGTTTTAACGTTCATCGACAGTCATGCGATCCATACCCTGGATTTAACGGGCGGCGCACCCGAAATGAACCCGCATTTTCGCCATCTGGTGACACAAGCCCTGGACAGAGGCTTAAAAGTCATCGACCGCTGTAATCTGGTGATTTTAATGGAACCGGGTTTTGAATGGCTGGCAGGCTTTCTGGCGAAAAACCGGGTTGAAATCATCGCTTCCTTGCCTTGCTACCTGAAAGACAACGTGGATAAACAGCGCGGTAAAGGCACGTTCGATGCCAGCATAATGGCTTTGCAAAAGCTGAATGCGCTGGGCTATGGTCAAGCGGGTAGCGATTTACAGCTCAATCTGGTTTTTAATCCGCAAGGAGCGACCTTGCCGCCGGAACAACAAGCCCTTGAGCGCGATTACAAACAGCATCTGTACGAGCATTTCGGCATTGTGTTTAACCATTTATTTGCCCTCGCCAACCTGCCTGTGCAGCGTTTTGGCAGTGTCTTACTGAGTACGGGGCAATTTGATGATTATCTGAACCTGCTCAAAAACAACTTTCAGGCCCCCAATTTGGACAAGGTGATGTGTAAAAATACCTTGAGCGTTGACTGGCAGGGAAAGGTTTATGATTGCGATTTTAATCAAATGCTGAAACTGCCGTTAGGGGCTGATAACAAAACCCATATTCGCCAAGTTTCAGAATTAACGGGCAAAGCCATTAACACCTTGCAACATTGCTACGCCTGCACCGCAGGGCAGGGCAGCAGTTGTACGGGCGCGATTTAATGTCCACGAAAGGCACGAAAAACACGAAATATTTTTCTTTCTCGTTCCCACGCGCCGCGTGGGAATGCAGTGCAGGGCGCGCTGCGTCCCGTATACGCCAGACGTTGATCGTGATTCGCGGCGCAGCGCGCCTTGACTGCATTCCCACGGAGCCCGTGGGAACGAGAGCCTCTACCATTAAGTAGGAGGAGCGGGCCGCGCCCGCGACATTTGGGCTACGATTGCAGAGTTGCAGCGCTTTCATCGCGGGCACGGCCCGCTCCTACAATGCTTAACTTAATGGCGGTGACGCAGCGCGTGGGAACTAGGTAAAACGAATTTTTATTTATTTTTGGAGATGAGATGACTATCGAAACAGGCGTTTTACAGCGTTATTCAGAAGGCGCGGAAGCTGTGCAACCCGAATTGTGCTGCCCTGTTGATTATGACCGGGAATTGTTGGCGTTATTGCCGCAGGAAATTATTGACAAGGATTACGGCTGTGGCGATCCCTCGCGTTATGTGCAGAAAGGCGATGTGGTGCTGGACTTGGGTTCAGGCTCAGGCAAAATCTGCTACATGGCGGCGCAGTTAGTCGGTGATACCGGCAAAGTCATCGGTGTGGATATGAATGACGATATGCTCAATTTAGCGCGTAAATATCAAGTTGAGATGGCAGTAAAAATAGGCTCGGCTAACGTCGAATTTGTCAAAGGACAAATTCAAGATTTAGCCTTGGATTTAGCCGCAATGAATCAGCATTTGAGCGAAAATCCCATTGCTACTGCCGAAGACGTGATTCATCTTCGCGCTTGGCAAGAACAGCAACGCAAGGAATCGCCCTTGATTGCCGATAATTCAGTTGATTTAGTGGTCTCCAATTGCGTACTCAATTTGGTGCATGACAGCGACAAAGCGCAATTGATTCAAGAGATTTTTCGCGTCGTTAAACCCGGCGGCCGGGTCGCTATTTCCGATATTGTCAGCGACGAACTGGTGCCGCCGCATTTAAAAGCCGATACCCATTTATGGAGCGGCTGTATTTCTGGTGCTTTACAGGAGCATGAGTTTTTAGAAGCGTTTGTTGCCGCAGGTTTTGTCGCGGTAGCTTATGACAAATGGGAAAGTACTGCTTGGCAGGTGGTTGAAGGCCTTGAATTTCGTTCCGTCACCATTACCGCTACCAAACCATCTTCCGAACCCTGTCTGGACAAGGGTCATGCAGTGATTTATCGCGGGCCTTTTTCTAAAGTGTACGATGATGAAGGGCATGTTTTTTATCGCGGTCAACGCATGGCTGTTTGTGAACGGAGCTGTAAATTGCTCACCAGCGGAGCGTATGCCGACCACTTTATCGGCATTGCCCCCGTGCAGGAACAGGCACCGCAAAACTGGTGTCATGCGCCGGGTACATTAAGGCCTGCGGCGGAAACTAAAGGCGCAGCCCATAAAGCGGACTGCGCATCATCGGGTTGTTGTTAAAAAGGGTTAGGGTTTTATCATGCTATCAAAAACTAAAATCGATGATTTTTTGCAAACGCTTTACACCATGGCTTTCCTGGTTGAAGCACGCGATGCTTATACCGGCGGGCATTTATGGCGGGTATCGCAGTTGACCGGGCGTTTAGCGTTGGCTGCCGGATTATCGCGTAAAGAAGCCGCTACTGCGGCATTAGGCGGTTTTTTACATGATCTGGGCAAGGTCGGCGTACCGGATGCTATTTTGAACAAAACGGATAAATTGACCGATACCGAATACGCGATTATCAAAACCCACCCTGAAGTTGGCGTGCATGTGTTGCACGGACATCCGCTGACCGGGCTTATTCATGATGCGGTGCTGAGCCACCATGAACGCATCGATGGGCGCGGCTACCCTAACGGTATTACCGAAGGCACAATCACACAGGTGGCGAAAATGGTCGGCTTGGCGGATGCATTCGATGCGATGACCAGCAGCCGTCCGTATCGTGCGGGTATGCCGCTGGATGCCGCATTGGAGCAAATCGAAATAAATTTAGGTCGGCAGTTTGATAAAAAACTGGGGAAACGGTTTATTGCCTTAGGTCGTAGCGGCGAATTAAACGCCATAGTCGGACATAGCGATGCCGGTATTCCGTTACATAGTTGCCCGGTGTGCGGGCCTGTGGTCGTGGTTAAACGCGATCAGAAAATAGGCGATGCCGTGTATTGCCGGGTTTGCGGCAATGGCTTTCACTTGGCCGAACAACATGACCATGCCTTACAGCTTGAACCCAGCCATAAAAAAGGCACTCCCGCCGATTTAATGACGGATATAGATTACCCGTTGCTAAATCAACTGATTGAAAATGTCGCGCCGTATTTGTCCACCGGCAAAAGCCATTGGTGGAATTGGCGCGGTGCGTAAAAACTGGAATCTATTTAGGCTGACATCATGAACGAATCCCACTCTTCAACAAACTGTGAAACAGGCTCCGCCCTGCACGGATTATTTGAGTTTTTCGAAAAAACATCCCGCTGGTTTGAAACTAATGCCGCCGGTTTTGCACCGCTGTTGCTTCGGCTATTAATCGCTTATGAGTTTTTGGAGGCCGGATTGGAGAAAGTTTCCGGCGAAAACTGGTTTGCCGATTTAACGTTCCCTTTTCCGTTTAACTTATTGCCGCCCGATCTGAGCTGGGGGCTGTCGATGGGCCTGGAGATTATCGCACCGATTGCGTTGATTTTAGGCTTGGCTACCCGCTTTTTTAGTTTTGCGTTGATGATTTTAACCATCGTTGCCATCGCTGCTGTCCACTGGCCGTCCGAGTGGCACACCGTAGCGCAATTATGGCAAGGCTACGCCATTACCGACCAAGGCTACGGTAATTACAAACTGCCGTTAATGTACTTGTTCATGCTAACCTCTTTGTTATTTAGCGGTTCTGGGCGTTTGAGTGTGGATGCGTGGCTGGCTATTCGACTAAGCCGTCACGCTGAATAAGATTAGAATAAATATAAAAATACAAATATAATACCTTTTGCTTATTATATTTAGTTATCATTAATGCACTCCAAATTCGGATTTTTAAGTTACGAAATCAGTCATGCCATTCGGCAACGCTTTAACAAAGAAGCGGAACATATCGGCTTCACCCATGCCCAGTGGCGGGCATTAGTGCATTTGTCTGAAAATGAAAACTGCCGACAAATTGATTTAGCGGAGATTCTGGAAATCAAACCGATTACGCTGGTAAGACAAATTGACTTACTCGAAGAATCAGGCTTAGTTCGTCGCAACAAGGACAGCGAAGACCGTCGCGCTTATCGTCTGGAACTTACGCCTAAAGCACAGAGCATCATGCAGGAACTTTGGAAAATTGCTGATGAAGTGGAGGCGAAAACACTCAGTGCTTTAACTCAGCAAGAGCAAGCGTTGATGACAGCATTACTTGAACGTATAAAAATTGACATCACAACTAACCCCCTTAAGAAAACGCCACCCTAGTTAAATGATGATTTTTTTTGATAAAAACTTAACTCATTAATCATCATGGAAAACTATGAAAAAATATCTCAACTTATTTACCCCGTCTTGCGGAATTAACTACAAAACCGAAATCCTGTCAGGATTAACCGTTGCCCTTGCCTTAGTTCCAGAAGCCATAGCCTTTGCTTTAATTGCAGGTTTATCACCGCTGACAGGGCTATATGCGGCTTTTAGCATGGGCTTGATAACCTCTGTTTTAGGTGGTCGCCCTGGCATGATTTCAGGGGCAACGGGCGCGGTTGCAGTGGTGATTGTGGCGTTAGCCAAAACGCATGGCGTGGAATATATTTTTGCTACCGTGATTCTGGCCGGACTTATCCAACTAAGTGCCGGATTATTGGGACTGGGTAAGTTTATTCGCCTAGTGCCGCATCCGGTGATGTTTGGCTTTGTGAATGGTCTAGCGATTGTTATTTTTATGTCGCAGTTAGCGCAGTTTAAAACAGCCGATGCTTCCGGTGCATTGCAATGGATGACAGGCTTGCCGTTGTTGATTATGCTGGGTTTGGTGGTATTAACCATGTTGATTATTTGGCTATTGCCCAAACTGACACAGGCTGTTCCAGCGTCATTAACGGCAATTTTGACTATTTCAGCGTTGGTGATTGGTTTTGATATTCCCACCAAAACCGTAGGCGATATTGCCTCTATCCAAGGCGGTTTCCCGCCGTTTCATATTCCCGATTTACCGCTGAGTCTGGAAACTTTCGCGATTATTTTTCCTTACGCTTTAATTGTCGCGGGTGTGGGTTTAATCGAAAGTTTATTAACTTTGAATTTGATTGATGAAATCACCGAAACTAAAGGCAAAGGTAACAAAGAAGCGATGGCTCAAGGGCTTGCCAATATGGTGACGGGCTTTTTTTCAGGGATGGGTGGTTGTGCCATGATAGGTCAAAGTTTGATTAATATTTCATCGGGTGCAAGGGCGCGATTGTCGGGGATTGTCGCCTCTGTCATGTTGCTGGTGTTTATTATGTTTGCCGCTGATTTAATCGAGCGTTTGCCAATGGCGGCATTAACCGGCTTGATGATTATGGTGGCGATTGGTACGTTTGAATGGGCAAGTCTAAAAACCTTTAACCGGATGCCTAAACCGGATATTTTTGTCATGGTAGTGGTTACGCTAATCACGGTGGTCTTACACAATTTGGCTCTTGCGGTATTAATAGGCGTGGTTATTTCAGCTCTGGTTTTTGCTTGGGAGAATGCCAGACACATTCATTCTAAAAGGTATATTGATGAGAACGGCGTTAAGCATTATGAAATGGCGGGTTTGTTATTTTTTGGCTCAGTCACTGAGTTTAGCGGCAAATTTGATGTTTTAAACGACCCTGACGAAGTGATTATTGATTTTTCAGACAGTCGCGTGGTGGATATGTCAGGGATTGAAGCTTTAAATAAATTGACGGAACGTTATGAGAAGGTAGGGAAAAAATTGCATCTGAAACATTTAAGCGCAGATTGCAGGCAGCTTTTGCATAATGCCAATGATATTATTGATATTAATATATATGAAGACCCTTCATATAAGGTTTTAACTGATGAAATTTAAATGTTGGGATGAAAACCTTCACTTAGTGAGCTAGGTATCGTGGATAACAATCAGTTAAATAATCACCGAATCATCCTGTTACGTTACGCATTGTTGCAGTTGCATGATGAAGCGGTTGCCGAAGATGCGGTACAAGAAACGCTATTGGCCGCCTTACAAACAGGCGATAGTTTTCGCAGTGAATCGGCGCTCAGGACTTGGCTAATCGGCATTCTAAAACACAAAATCGCCGACCATTACCGTGCGGCTGAAAGACATTATTCACTGGGAGAGCCGACCAGCGAGGATAAGGACGATCCCAACGCCGCCTTGGAGCAATTGATATTCGACGGTAAAGGTCGCTGGATAGGAGCGCCAGGTGCGTGGAATAACCCAGACCATGCCTTGGAGCAGGACGAATTTTGGGGCGTGTTTGAATGGTGCCAAAAAAACCTATCCGAACCACACGCGCGGGCTTTTATGCTGCGCGAAATGGTCGGGTTGGAAACCGAGGAAATTTGTTTGGATATGGCTATTAGCCACAGTGCTTGCCGTGTTTATTTACACCGAGCGCGGCTAGGGCTGCGCGAATGCCTGGAACAACGCTGGTTTACTACTAAGAGAACATCATGAAAACCTGTAAAGATATTAGTTATCTGTTATCAGACAGCATGGATCGCCCTTTAACATGGCGGGAACGTTGGGCTGTACGAGTGCATTTATTGATGTGCCGCCATTGTTCACGTTTTCAGCAACAAATCGGTTTCCTGAGTAAGGTTGCCGGTCGCTATAAGCCGAAAGATTAGTCGATACAGCATTAAACTCGCTTATCACATGAGCCTATTCTCTATTGCCCATTTTCTCACGAATCCTTACGGTTACCCTTCTACAGTGGACAGGGATCAGACAGCCGTACCGCAAATTATATCCGGATGACCAAGAAAGATGGTCAATATAGACAAAAACGAGCGGGCGCGGCGTATAAAATGTTTTTTATATACGCCGTGGAACAGCCCAACGCTCTGTGCGACGATACCCGCTAGTATATTCGGCCAATTTAGTATTGGCGGGTGTAATTTAAGTAAGTACCTATGAGGTTTTTTCTTACCTCGTCTTGCAATGAACTAAAAACATTACTCGACAAAACAAAAATGATTGACCGCTAGTTCACGCTGACAGCTTCTTAAATGTCTCAAGGACACTTTCTCCCTTAAATGGCTTAACGATCCAACCTTTGACACCCGCTGCTTTTCCTCGCTCTTTCATACTCGGATTGCTCTCTGTCGTTAGCATGATCACATTTACTGTGCTGTTTCCCAACTCACTACGGATTTTTTCAACCATGGTCAATCCATCCATATTAGGCATATTCACGTCACTCACTACAAGCTTGATGCCGGGGTCAGCCTTAAGCTTGCTAAGTCCATCCTTTCCGTCAACAGCAGTAATGACTTCCAAGCCATTTTTTTTCAAGAAACCGCCCACCTCATCTCTGACAGTATTTGAATCATCGACAAGTAAAATCTTTGCCATAAAGTAATGCTCCACAGATAGTTATTAAAATAATTCCAGTTCACCCGAATCAACAAAATCATCAACCGATGCATAAATTTCTTTGAAATCCTCTGGCGACCAGTATAGATTGAATACAAACCATTGATAAATAGGAATGAAATGACTGTTACTCTCATCCGTTAGTATATATTTGAAACAGAGCTGGGGATTTTCAGAACCAAACGAAATGTATTTATGTTGATGATTGATGACAATGGGTACTTCTGATGTAAAACCGGTGCCTGGATCGTCAGCTGCAATAAAATGCGTCTTGAAAGCCCCCCAAAGAAGATTGGTCAGTTCTCCCAAAATATTATTTACTGTTCTGAATGTCGCAGGATCTTCGCTTGCCGTTAATTCATTGTATCCAAGCACATCAAGGATGCCGCCTTCTTCCGTCTGCAACATCATATACCCCCGACACCAGCTGCTTTCCAGCGGAATCAGGCTGCATACTTCGCCGAAGATTATGCGATCCCTGACAATATAAGGGGTTTCAGTAATCACTTTGAGATGTTTAAAACGATTCTCCAACGTGCTCAGAGTCTCCAAAGTACTTACTGTCAGCTCCGAAATCCCTCTAACCAGTGCATTGGGATAAACGAGGCTAAAAATGTATTCATCGATAACTTTCCGAAGCGGTGACATGTCATCAATCGTATAAGTGGCGCAAAACAGTTTCTGTTGTTTTTCTATCAGGTCATCAAAACCGGAATTCGATGTTTTGCGCAGCACGATAGGTAATTCGGGTCTTGCGGTATGTATTTGTTGCGCTAAATCTAGCGTGTCAGTCAGCGATTGGCAATAATTCTCCGCCAACAAAATCGCTCCCAAGTCAACGTAGGCGCTCAAGATGGCCATGATATTGACAGAATTGACCTTCAAGCCAATAAGTCCGTTTTGATCGCAAAAGTGCTTAATTTGTTTAAAACATTCTAATGAATTATCCAGAACCAAGACCTTGCTTACCAATTGCTTTTCATCACTCATGCTATAAATCCTATAGTTTCAGCTTTTAAAAAAGTTCCAGTTCACCCGTAGTGTCTTCATCTGCACTGGTATCCACTGTAAAATCCACAATGTCATAATCACAGATGCACAAAGTAGCGTGAAGTTCTAACGAGTGATTAATAGTGATCCTGTAATGCTTGACATACCCCGGATTAAGGGCGGAGACGAAAGGGACGCATTGCCTTAATAACACATAAGGCGTTGACATCCCCAGGAACAGATAGCTTTTGTGCAGCTCCCTGTTCATGACACCGCAACAGATATTACAAACCTCTTGAAAAGCGTCGAGAAACGCGCTGTTGTCTCCTGCCTCAATGTTAGCGTTCCTTAAGAAATAATTTCTTGTGGCATCATCAGCGCTATTAAAGTGAAAAAGTGTTAAGAATCGAAAAAAAGTCGATGAAATCGTCAGAACAACGAACTCATCTTCATTAACGCCTTCCAGGCTATCAACTGATTCTATTTCACAATTATCGTCGGTAGAGGATGAAATATTTGCCAGCACCGCTTTTTTAAAAATGTAATCAAAGCCACTTTGCGCCTGCTCACTAATCATTTTCGACGGTCTCAGTTATTTTTACACTAGCCATCAGATTCTTACAGGCCACATCAATACCAACCAGGGCCGATGTGATCATTTTTCCTCCTGCTTGTATGTCCTGGAATGTTGCTGTAGTTATCCAGTCATTCTTATATAGATTCTTACCATAATCTTTAGAAAGTTCTTCCGAATCAGTCGCAAGCTTACGGACTTCAGCGGCCACTACGGCAAATCCGCGACCGCTTTCGCCTGCACGGGCCGCTTCAATCGCAGCGTTAAATGACAAAATGACAATATCTTGAACGATCATGGAAAACTTGGCGTTTTGCAAATGCATTTCCGTATTTTGAATCATCAATGAATTCATGTCGGTATGCCAACGCTCAAAGACTTCGGCAAATTTAGCAACTTGATTTATCTCATTTGCCAGATAATCGATTTTTTCAATTAAATCCCGCTTCTCATCCCGTCCTTGCTCTTCCAAGCGGCTAAGTTCCATGCCATGTTTTTGTTGGAGTTGGTCAATCTGATCGAAAAGCTCGGCTTTTTCTTGTGCCATGAACTTCGATTGCTCAAATTGGCGATTCAATTCCTCATTTTTTAGTTCCAATATCTGCTCGTAAGAAGCCAGTTTATTTTTGATCTCTTTTTCCAAAAGACCCAGTTCCTGATCATGATTGTGCTCAAGTCGACTAACTTGGGCCGATAGTTCCTGTTTTTCTTGCTCCATGCGCTTGAACTGTTCTAATTGATATTCCATATCGGCAATTTTTAATTGTAGTTCCTGTTCATACCGATTTACTTTTTCTTCGGCTGCAACGAGTTGCTCTGTCAAATTTGCAGCGGCAGTCTGGTGACTGACTGTCGCATCAACAAGCGTTTTTTTATTGATACGCCGCAAAGCCACATTCAGACCGGACGCGAATAAAAAACCCAATACAGCAGTTAGAATTGTATTTTCCATAGTGATCTACTTATTGACATCAAAAGTAAACGGGCAGTCGATTAGATTAGAAATGCTCATCAAGAACTGTGCCTGGAAGGTGTAAATTCTCGCGCTGTTAGAATTGTTCAAAACGATATGCTTAAACGAATTATTGAGCGCTTCGGAAAACCGATTATTGAATATGATTTGCCGATGGCAGGCGACGGCTTGCGGTGAATGCTGTCGCCATTGGAAATAAAACTTCCATGGGTAATAGATCGTCTATCGTTCATGCCGCCGCCATTAGCGGTTCATCGATTCTCACTGCGTAATGAGCAGGAAAATAAACAACCGTTTCAAATGCCCGATAGTCGGAACCTTCCTTGTTGTCCAGAAAATTAATTTTGACATGTCCGCCCTCTTTTCCGGCGAAGCCCATAACCGCATCCATGCCGACACCGCGCCCTGATATGTCGGTGAGATTGTCCGCTGTTGAAAATCCGGGAAGAAAAATCAGCGCGGCGACTTCCTCGTCGCTCAGACTTTTGTTTTGCTGCATCAGTCCGTTAAGCAATGCTTTTTGGCGGATTTTGTTCAGGGCAAGGCCACAACCGTCGTCTTTTATGGATATTTTGAGCGTGTCGCCTTCGATCTCCATAGCCACGTCAATGCGTCCTTGTGTCGGCTTGCCATTAGCCAAACGATCAGCGGGCATTTCTAATCCGTGGTCAACACAATTTCTGAATAGATGGGTGAAAATGTCTTTGATTACGCCAATGCTTTGGATTTTCAGCTGGAGATTCCCGTTGTTTATTGAAACGTCAGGTTCCCGTTTGCCCAAGCTTTGCGACAACGCAGGCATTGATTCAACAATCGAAGCAAACACGATATCGAGAGGTTCCGTTCCAAGTAGTCTTAGCGTCCTTTGCACAACACTTTTTGCTTCGATCAAATCGTGAATATTGGCATGGCTGATCTTTTCCAATAAATTGATTGCTTCTTGAATTTTCTCATGCTCAACCATAAGGTATCTATCGACATCGCCTCTGCGGCCTGGCCCTTTGCGGCCAAGACTAACTTCATTGGTTGTGGCGTAATGATCGACTAATTGACGTACTTTTGCCAAATCATCCAGCAAACGAGTTTGATCCCATGCAATTGTAGAATTGGGTTGCCGCATTTCAGCATATACCGACTCAGTGTAATGAACCAGATCGGTTAAATTTTTCAAGCCAAAAGTTCTGGCATTTCCTTTGATGGTATGCATATTTCTAAACATAGCGTTAATGGCATCCAAACCGCCGTTCGGATTATCACGAATTATGCTTTCAATTTCTGCCTTGTAGTCTTTGGTTGAGGTGATGAATTGGTGAAATTTTTCCTGATTGACGGCCAAAATTTCTCCGATGATTTCTAATTCGCGCTTTTGCTCGGCAGATTCAGCGCTCAATTTGCGCAACTCTGTCACATCCCGCAGGCATAGCAGTATTTGCTCCACCACATCAAATTCGTTGACCACCGGCGCCCAATTCAAATCAAGGGCTTTCTTCGAACCGTTCGGCATTTCTTTCTCGATTTGATTAACAAGCAAATGCTGGTTGAATTCAAAATTCATGGCATCTTCTCCAACGCAAGCACCCGAGACGGCTGAAATTTGCGAAATCGCGTCAGAACCTAAATTAGAATTCTCAAAAATCAGTTTAATTAAGCAATTGCCGGCGATCTGATCGGTCTCCAGTATTTTTTCCAGATAGGATGAATATTCCGGCTTGACCTTGTTTTGATCGTCAAAACTAAGTAAACCTTGCGGCATATTTTGAAGCATTGCTTGAATGTCGTTGATCTTCTGTTTGAGCAGCTTCGATGACTCGTGTAACTGTTCAACCATTGAATTGAAAGAGTGCGCCATGCTACCGATTTCATCATTGTGCAAAGCTTCAGCTCGCAGCGATAAATCTTGGGTATGCGCAATTTTTGACATGATCGATTCAAGACCCGACACTCTGCGCAAAATACGCGCCCCGCCAAAAATACAGAACAATACCGCTGAAACTATCAATAACAAACATATACCCATGATAATGAAGGTTAAGCGTTCATAGCGCAGATAATCACTGGTGAGCTCAGCTTCCAATGTCAGTAATCGCTGTTGGAGATTGCTGATTTGCTGATTGACCTTTGCCTGACCGGTCACTTTATTCTGGGCAACTTTCAGCGCTACCTCCATGTCTTTGCTATAGTGTTGCAGCAATGACGGGATTTCACTGATCGGTTCAATCGCTTTGTCTTCGGACTGTCTTGTTACTGTCTTTTCGTCGAGACTAAACATATCATCAGTCGATGATGTTTGTTTCATAACACCGAGTAAAGGCAAGTTTTTTAATTCGCCGGTCAGGGTAATTAACTCTTGTAATGGCCGATTAATGTTATCTGGCGACATTTGTTTTCGAGAAGTAAAAAAACTTTGTCGTGCTCTTGCGAGATTTATCAGTGCAGCCTGAGAGTCGCCCACTAATTTCAAATAAAGCTGTTTCTTCGATTGAGAAGCGCTTTGCGCTTCTTTAACGTACGACAGCAGTTTTTGCAGGTGCTGAGACAACTGTTTCTCATTGTTTATCAGCAATGCTTGCGGGTCAGCCAGTTTTCCTGCTCCCCTAAGCTCAGGCATAGTGTTTTGTTGCAACTCATCGATAAGTGCGACAAATGGAACTTGTAATGATGCTGATAGATTGGCGCGTCTATCAACTTCAGTTTTGATTTGATTGAGAGCTTGCTCAACATCACCGAGTATGGTCGCTTCACCTGTGAGCAAATAATTTAAAATAGGCTGACTGACTTGAGTAAAGATTTTGTCTTTTTGCTGCCCAAAAAATTCGACCGATGCAAAAGCCTGATTTAAGTGATTTAACGACCAACTCACAGCCATCACAAAACCAATAATAATAACGGCAAGTGTCAAACTGACTAACTTCGATATTTGTTTAATTGTCATATTAGGCTGCGAAGGTTATAGAAATATTTTTAGCAATTTCAATCTAAGGCAAGTAAATGATTACGATCAAAGCATAGGGGGTAGTTGTTACGGGAATATTAAAATGCAAAAAATGATTTGAGGCGCTTACATGTGCGAAGGTGTCGTACAGTACAGCTTGCCGTGTCTGTTTAATCTTGACTTTAGCATCCGCCAATAACTGCGAAGCATAAAGATAACGGAAGGAAGGATAAGTGTCGGTACAGGCGAAAATATTTCCGGTAACTTCAGCACAGCCGGCGAGGCAAATTAGCGATTAGAAGTTAGACCTTATTATGTAGCGCCTGAACAAAAACTCCGGATAGCATGTATATCGGGTTGTTCAGACAAAATAATGAAACGAAGAATGATACAGGAAATCTTCGGGCTCATTAAATCCCTGCATCCCTTTTGTGCCGTGGCTTGTGGTTTTTTCGTTCAGACGCTAGCGGCTGTTGGCAGGTTAGCCCGAACGCTTGTTAAGATGTTTTGGAATCCTTTTCGTACACTAAGCGTACTGACAGGGCTCTGTGTTAATCAAGAAGAAGCAGAGAACTTTTATTTTACTCTCTCGATATGAATCATGGTTGCCCGTAAAGAAGCCAGCACATCGATAAACAAACAAACCATTGAACTGAAAATAAACAACACGCTGAGCACGACAAACAATATCAAAACCTCGGCGTCGATTTGTTCGGTAAACCGCGAAGAGATTGAACCCAGCATAAACACGCCGCTGCTGATCGCGCTGCACAGCAGCAGGCCGAAGCTCCATTTGAGCACATGGCACCGGTACACCATCGAGTTGAGTTCCTTTTCCAACTTTTCTGCTTCGTTGCTGGTTTTCAGCTCGGTGTAGATGTCTCTGACCCGGCCGATGGCATGGGTATAACGGGCATTCAAGGTCAATACAAAAATGCCGATGCTGGAAAACAAAACCAGCGAGCCGGTTACCAGTTCAACAATGCCATCCAACCTCGACAGCATTTAACCTTCCTGTCCGTCAATTCTGGCACGGGTCAATATGGGGGTATAAACAAAGACAAACAGGGAAAATGCCGCCAGCCAGAACAGCGTTGAGACATAGATTAAGTTTTCGTACCAGTTCGGCATCGCTATCGGCAATAAAACCCGAAACAATGCGGCGGCATTAATCAGCAAAAACGCGATAGCGATCGCATTGGACGCTTTGAGTGCGCGTCCGGTATGGCCTAGCGATACTCTCGCCATCATCCCCAGCGTTAACGCGCCGATACCGCCCAGCGTAAAAGCATGCAGCGCCAACGATGGCAGCACTACGGAATAGGCGGCTAACACCGTCAACATAAAACCCAGAACGATCCAACCGTAACCGGCATAAAGCACCCATAACAACGGTACGTAGATGACGCGTTGCACATACCAGCCGGACAGTCTGACGATGTTCGCGGCAACGGCGGCAATCGCCGCCACGGCTAACAAGGTTCCTGAAATGCCGACTAATTGCAGGGCAAAGACGATGACGGCTGATGCTACCGACAGGCTATCCAGCAACGGGTTTCTGATGATCAGCGTTCCGGGTATTCCCCGTTCGGTAAAGAAAGGAAATACGCGCCCGGCGATGATCAATATCAAGACGATAATTGTCGCAACGGCCAGCTGGATTCCTGTCGATGCAATGTTGTCTTGCAAGCCCAGCATTTCCGCATGGATCAAGCCGTTGCCCAGAGCCAATAGCAGTAACAGCCCGATAAAAAATAGATTCCTATACTGCTTTGCCTCAATGATCGGCTTGCTGACTTGGTAAGCCAGGGCGGGTAAAAATGCAAAATCCACCAGCGCAATCAAGGCGTCAGGCAGCAAGCCTGCATAAAACGGCAGGATGCGACCGTAGAGCCATAGCAGGCACAGGCTTGCCAATGGGTCGCCGGTTACGGTCGGTTTGCCGGTCCAGTTTTTAACCGCCGTCAATAAGAATCCCGCAATCACGGCTGCCGCATAACCCAGCAGCATTTCATGTGCATGCCAGTAGTTATTGGGATAATAATGTGCCGCCGTTAGCGAGCCGTTGAACATGGCATTCCAAAACACAATCAGGATCAGCGCCGCGAGACCTGCCAAGGCAAAAAAAGCTCTAAATCCAAGTGCAAATAGAGGGTAGTCAAAAATAGGTTGTGATTTCATTGCGATGTTTTCCAACAGTTCAACTCAGCGTTCGAGAATGCCGGTAATTATACTCATTTCTGTATTAAAAGAGCCTTTTGTGTTTCCGTGATGATTTTTTGTATTTTACTCAATACTTGCTGTTGCTGCTCTGAAGGCAGTTTGGCAAAGTCCTGTTCAAATGCGCTCAGGCTATAGACGGATTCACCGGCAGCGTTATCGGATAAGCTAAGGCCGCAATCGGCAACGACCTGTTTAATCGGTTCGGCGGCATTTTCTAACGGCATTGCTGCGGACAGGACTGTACGTATCATGGTGTTGACACGGATAAAAATGGCTTTCCCGGTCAATAGGTCATCGACGATGCGTTTGGCGGATTCTTCGTTATAGCCTCTGCGCTTGGTGTCCTTAAAGGTCTTCATTTGAAGTGTAACGGGGGGATTCTTGTCGATTTGGTATTCAAAATCGAAGGCGCTGCCTTGCGAGGCGATCAAACTGTCGGCTTCGACAGCCACTTGCAAGGTATTGTCCTTGCAGATGATTTCCAGTCTGAGGTTGTCGTAAAGACCGCGAGGCGGCAAAGGCGATTGGGCGAAACTAACGGTTCGATTGCTTAGCCGGTCGCTTTCCTGGTGATAACTCCAGGTGTTGGCCGCGAATACCGATGCGGGGCAACAAAACAGCAGCGCCAACATCAGCGCCTTGGCGGTTTTGTCGTATAGTGAAAGTGTCGACCGCTGCATGGCTGCAAGAGGTACAACGCTACGGACGGCGGAGGTAGGGCAATTGCCGAGCGTATTGGCCGGAACAAGGTTAAGTTTCATTTTTGATGCCTCCCAATCCCAATGCGCTCTATTATTCCATTAACTTAAAAAAACTTTTTGGCGCGCCGCATATCGGGCAGTCCCAGTCATCGGGAACATCGGCCCAGCGGGTTCCCGGTGCAATACCGCTATCAGGGTCGCCTTTGGCTTCATCATAGATGTGCTCGCATTCCAAACAATGATACTTTTTAAAATCCGACATGCTCTGCCTGCTTAAGATAAGTGAAAGGGTAGTCTACGCGTGTTGAAAAGCGCTTGCACGGTTAACCTTTACCGCGAGTACGGGTTCTTGTGCTGGTGTTGGTAGGCGATTTGTCTTTACAGATTTCCAGGGTCTCAAAGCGTTTTTCAATAAACTGGATGATTAAGTCGGCAATATCTTTGCCGCTGGCTGCTTCGATACCTTGCAATCCGGGCGATGAGTTAACCTCCATAATGACCGGGCCGTGATTAGAGCGCAGCATATCGACGCCGCACACGTTCAGTCCCATGATTTTTGCGGCCCGCACTGCGGTAGAACGTTCTTCGGGCGTTAAACGCACTAAAGCCGCGGAACCGCCGCGGTGTAAATTGGAACGAAACTCCCCGGCCGTTGCTTGGCGTTTCATCGCGGCCACGACTTTGCCGTCGACTACAAAGCAGCGAATATCGCTGCCGCCGGCTTCCTTGATAAACTCCTGCACCATGATATTGGCTTTGAGACCCATAAAAGCCTGAATAACGCTCTCGGCGGCGTTATGGGTTTCCGCCAGGACCACGCCGATACCTTGCGTACCTTCCAGCAGTTTAATCACCAGTGGGGCGCCGCCGACTTGAGCAATCAAATCCTCAATATCATCGGGATTATTGGCAAAACCGGTGACCGGCAGGCCGATGCCTTTTCTGGCAAGTAATTGGGTTGACCTTAATTTATCGCGCGACCGCGATATGGCCACCGATTCATTCAACGGAAAAACATTCATCATTTCAAACTGTCGCAATACCGCCGTTCCGTAGAATGTCACTGACGCGCCAATTCTGGGAATAACGGCATCAAAACCCGTTAAGTCTTCGCCTCGATAATGGATAGAAGGATTATGCGAGGTAATATTCATGTAGCAACGCAATACATCCAAAACCCGTACCTTGTGGCCCCGTGCTTCTGCGGCTTTAACCAATCGCGAAGTCGAATACAGTTTGGGGTTACGGGACAAAATAGCAATTTTCATAAAGACTTAAGTTCTCGATTTATACATTTAAGGTAAAAGCATATTTTGACATGAAATAGGGCGGGATGCTTTAGAAATGGGGCCAGGGTAAGTACATTAATGTATAGAAAACGAGCGCCCCCGATAGGTTGGTAAAATAACGTAACCAAAATAAGGGTAATTCAACGTATTTGAGTTATCGGGGAAGCAACACGCCGCTGGGTTTATATTTGCGCGGCGAGAACCCGACCGATAATCGCCAGTCTTCGGTTGGGATATGCCGGGTGCAACTGTGTACGGGGATTTAAGCGGGTAATCCTGTAGAGCCCGACCGCAGTCACCCGCCAATGGCGACTGGGTTGGCTACTTCTTGGTTTTCAGGGCAAGGGCCGCTTCACGGAGGGCTTTGGAAAGGGTAGGGTGGGCGTGTATGGTTCTGGCCAAGTCTTCGCTGCTGGCGGAGAACTCCATGGCTAATACGGCTTCGGCAATTATTTCAGAAGCGTGGTTTCCAATAATGTGTACGCCGAGTATAGCGTCGGTCTCTGCTTGTGCGATGATTTTAACCATACCTTCAGTTTGGCCCATGGCTTGGGCGCGGGCTGTAGCCTTTAACGGAAAGGTGCCGATTTTAATGGCTTCGCCCATCGCTCTTAAGGCTTGTTCGGTCTGGCCGACCCAGGCAATTTCAGGTGCGGTAAAGATGACGCTGGGCAGGATGTCGTAATTGACCGGATTGTGGATGCCGGCGATTTGTTCGGCGACAAACAGGCCTTCTTCTATGCCTTTATGGGCAATCATCGGGCCGAGCAAGGTCAGGTCGCCTATTGCGTAAACGCCGGGCAGGGTGGTGCGGCAGTTTTCATCGACATGGACATAGCCGTTTTCGTCGAGCAGTAAATCGGCTTCGGCGGCCGCCAGATTTTCGGTATTGGGTTTGCGGCCGGACGCAACAATCAGTTTGTCGACGCGTAGCGCATGTGTGCCTTCACTGTCCTGATATTCTACGGTGACTTTTTTATTACCTTTTTTTGCTGAGATAACTCGTGCGCCCAAGCGCAACTCCAGTCCCTGTTCGCTGTAGATGCGATAAGCTTCCAGGGCAATTTGCTGGTCGGTCAGGCTTAAAAACGATTCCTGGGCCTCCAATAACATTGTTTCTGAACCGAGCCTGTTCCAGATGCTTGCTAATTCAAGGCCGATAACGCCGGCGCCGATAATAGCCAAACGCTTGGGTACTGCATCGAGGTTTAAGGCCATTGTAGAATCGATAATAAATTCATTATCGATCGGCGCACAGGGTAAACCGATCGGGGAGGAGCCGGTGGCCAGAATAATATGTTTAGCTTCGATTACCGATACCGCCGATTGATCGGTCGGCGCAATTTCCACCTGCCGCTCATTGAGCAATTTGGCCTTGGCCTGAATGCAATCGACTTTGTAATGAGCGAACGAGTCGGCGATTTGTCGGCTGAGCGCGTCAATAATCCTGTTTTTACGCTGCATCATCTGCACAACATCCACCGAAACGGCTTCCGCCTGAATACCGTGTTCTTTCAGGTTGTGAGTGAGCGATTGATAAATTTTAGCCGATTCCAGCAAGGCGATAGAGGCGACACAACCGGCGTTGAGGTAGGTGCCGCCCAGACTGCCTCGACCTTTTTCGTTATGCCAGTTATCGATACAGGCGGTTTTTAAGCCGAGTTGGGCGCAACGGATGGCACTGGAATAACCTGCCGGTCCTGCGCCGATTACGATTACGTCAAACGATGTTGCCGGTTTTTTTGACATGGTTTTATATGTTAAGCAATAGGTGAGCGGGCGCTTCCAGGCATTCTTTGATGGTGACTAAAAATTGCACTGCTTCGCGGCCGTCGACCAAACGATGATCGTACGATAAAGCCAGATACATGATCGGCCTGATCACGATCTGGCCGTTTTCAACCACCGGGCGCTCTTTGATGGCATGCATGCCCAAGATCGCGCATTGCGGCGGATTGAGTATCGGCGTGGACAGCATCGAACCGAAAATGCCGCCGTTGGTAATGGTGAAGGTGCCGCCTTTTAAGTCGTCGTAGGTCAAAGTGCCGGACTTGGTCTTTGTACCGAAATCGACGATGCTTTGTTCGATGCCGGCAAAATCGAGTTGATCGGCATCGCGCAGTACCGGCACGATCAGGCCGCGCTCGGTGCTGACCGCAATACCTATGTCATAGTAGCCGTGATAGATAATGTCGTTATCATCGATGGAGGCGTTGATGGCCGGGAAACGCTTTAGTGCTTCGATAGACGCTTTGACAAAGAATGACATAAAGCCCAGTTTGACATGGTGCTTTTTTTCAAAACGTTCTTTGTACTGGTTGCGAAGATCGATCACGTTTTGCATGTTGACTTCATTAAATGTGGTCAGCATCGCCGCGTTTTGCTGTGCCTGTAGCAGGCGTTCGGCAACTTTGGCTCTTAGCCGGGTCATCGGGACGCGCTGTTCCGGGCGCAGATTTGAAATTACCCGGCCTGTTTCCTGTTTAGGCGCAGGGGGACTGACGGCGGCTGCCTCTCCCTTTGGCAAGGAGGGGCTGGGGGGAATTTCTTTGGTTGTCGGAACTATCAGTTGAGCTTCTTGCAGGTTCTTTTTATGGAGGTAATCCAACACATCGGTTTTAGTAAGACGCCCATCCTTTCCAGAGCCTTTGATAACGGAAGGATCCAGCGTATTCTCGGCAATTAAACGGCGTACCGACGGACTTAGCGGTATGTCGGATTCATCCTCCTCAGCTTCAGGAGCGGTCGTCGCTGTTTTTGGGCCTGCTTCTACGGCTTGCGGTTCCAGCAAAGCCAGCACTTCGCCGCCGACCACAATGGAGCCGTCTTCCTTGAGTATTTTGCCAAGGATGCCGGATTCCGGCGCAGGAACTTCAAGCACCACTTTGTCCGTTTCAAGATCAACGAGGTTTTCGTTCTTGATAACGGTATCGCCGGGCTGTTTATGCCAGGTAATCAGCGTTGCATCGGAGACGGATTCGGGGAGGTTGGGAACTAGGACTTCAATGCTCATGTTATTTTCCTGAAGGTTTGCCGTAAAGGGCCGATTGAACGACCGCTTTTTGTTGTTCTATATGGACGCGGAAATTGCCGACAGCAGGCGCTGCCGATGCCTCTCGGCCGGCATAAGTCATGCTGATTTTGAAACCGAGATTATCGCTAAAATGATGCCGGGATTGATACCAGGCGCCTTGATTTTGCGGCTCTTCCTGGCACCAGATGAACTCTTTAAGTTGCGGGTATTTACCGACTTCCGCTTTAAACAACTCGTCGGGAAACGGGTAGAGCTGTTCTATGCGGGCAATGGCGACGTGTTTAAGGTCGTCCTGACGCCGTGTTTCCAGCAGGTCGTAATAGACTTTGCCCGCACACATGATTAGGCGGGTCACTTTTTTGGGATTGATGTCGTCCTGTTCGCCGATTACCGGCAGGAATTGACCGGTTGTTAAATCTTCCAGCGTGGAAACCGCAAGTTTATGACGCAGCAAGCTCTTGGGACTCATGATGATCAACGGTTTTCGATAACGGCGCAGCATCTGGCGACGCAGCAAGTGAAATATTTGCGCCGGCGTAGTCGGATTGCAAACCTGCATATTATGTTCGGCGCACAGTTGCAGATAGCGTTCCAGCCGGGCCGAGGAGTGTTCCGGCCCCTGGCCTTCAAAGCCGTGCGGCAGCAACATCACCAGATTGCACATGCGCCCCCATTTGGTTTCGCCTGAACTGATAAACTGGTCGATAACCACTTGCGCGCCATTGGCGAAATCGCCGAATTGAGCTTCCCAAATAACCAGGGTATTCGGCATGGTGGTGCTGTAGCCGTATTCGAAACCCAGCACGCCCGCTTCGGAAAGCAGTGAGTCGAAAATCTGCGCATTGCCCTGATCTTTGTCCAGGTGTTTAAGCGGGGTATAGGTTTTATTGTGCAGTTGATTATGCAATACAGCATGGCGATGCACAAAAGTGCCGCGGCCGACATCCTGCCCGGTCAGGCGAACATGGTATTTTTCCGTCAGCAGCGTCGCATAAGCCATGTTTTCGGCAAAGCCCCAATCCAGCGGCATCGCCCCGGCCGCCATTTTACGGCGGTTGTCTATGACTTTGGCGACTCTGGGATGCATTTCAAAACCGGTCGGCAAACGCTGCATTCTGTCGCTGCAAAAGCGCAGGCGTTCCATGGAAACCGCGGTATTGCACGGCGATTTCCAGTCGTTGCCCAGAAATTTATTCCATTGGTTGGTGTAAGGATAGAGGCCGTCGGCCAGAATCGGACGGGACACCACTTCACCGGCTTCGAGCAGTTTTTGGTAGTTTTGTTCCAACTCTGTCGCCTGTTTATCGGTGATCAGTCCGCTTTTAATCAGTTTTTCGGCGTAAAGTTTCCGCGTCGTTTTGAGTTTGCGGATTTTCTTGTACATCAGGGGCTGGGTGGTCGAAGGCTCATCGGCTTCATTATGACCGAGCCTGCGATAGCAGATAAGGTCGATGACCACATCTTTATTAAAGGTCATCCGGTAATCCATTGCCAATTGGGTTACCAAGATAACGGCGTCCGGATCATCGCCGTTGACGTGAAAAACCGGCGCCTGGATCATGCTGGCGACATCGGTGCAATACAGCGTGGAGCGCGCATCTTGCGGGTTGCTGGTGGTAAAGCCGATTTGATTGTTGATGACGATATGCACGGTTCCGCCGGTGGAAAAAGCGCGGGTTTGCGACATATTCAGGGTTTCCATGATGATGCCTTGTCCGGAAAAGGCCGCATCGCCGTGGATTAGAATGGGAATTACCGTATTTATGCCGTTTATTCCCGCCCTGTCCTGACGGGCCTTGACCGAGCCTTCGACAACCGGGTTGATAATCTCCAGATGCGACGGATTGAAGGCCAACGTGATATGGACCGGGCCGCCAGGCGTGCTGATGTCGGATGAAAAGCCCATATGGTATTTGACATCGCCGGTACTGACGCCCGGCGAAAGCGGCGAAGTCCCGGCAAATTCATTAAACAGGCTCGCAGGGCTTTTGCCCAGTATATTGACCAACACATTCAAGCGGCCTCGGTGAGCCATGCCGATCACAATCTCATTTACGCCTTTTTCGCCAAGCCCTTGGGTTAATTCGTCCAGAATCGGAATCAGCGATTCGCCGCCTTCCAAGGAAAAACGCTTTTGGCCGACAAATCGATTATGCAAATGGCTTTCTATGCCTTCCGCAGCAGTCAATAACTGAAGCGTCCAGTGTTTTTTTTCAGGCGTCAGTTCAAAGTTGATTTTAGCGCTTTCCAGGCGGTTTATTATCCAGCGCCTGATGTGAGTATCGGCTATATGCATGTATTCAGCGCCGATGCTGCCGCAGTAAATCTCTTGCAGATTGGCAATGATGTCGCGTAACGGCAGTCGGTCAATACCGTAAAGCGCTCCGGTGTCGAACAAGGTGTCCATATCAGGCTCGGAGAGGCCGTAATAAGTCGGATCCATATCGGCAGGCGGCGGCAAGGTTTTGCCCAGCGGGTTATTGGCGGCAATCTGGTGGCCTCGAACCCGGTAATGATTAATAAGGCGGGCAACAGCCGATTGTTTTTTAACGCTTTCTTCGGTGAAGCCTTGTAATTTCGCCAAGCGCCCCTGGGATTTAAGCGCAAGCTGCGCAAAGCGCTCTACGACAGGGCTATGAGGCGTCTCAAAATCGGCGCCGTTGTGAATGTCGCCGAATTCTTTTTGCCAACTGGCTTCAACCGAGTCAGGGTCTTCCAGGAAGCGTTCGTACAAATTCTCAACAAATCCGGCATTGCTGCCATAGAGTGAGGAAGAATCTTGAAAAAGTTTAAGCAGCTTACTCATTATGAATGTCCGATTTCTTCTGTAAGGATTTTGTCTTTGTCTGAACTCTTAAGTAGTATATTACCAAGATTTAACGTATTCGCTGACTAAAATATGCGATGCTTAATGAGAAAAGATAACTCATTGTTTTTGTTTAAAATAAGGTTGATATGGTTTTATGGTAGACAACAGAAATATTGTAATAAAAGTTAAATATCCGGTATCCGGGAAGGCGACTGAGAACTTTGAGCCCAGGATGGTAACAGAGTGGAATGTTAAAAGAATATTGCTTGCCGTCGGCGCGCTGGTATTTTCTTTTTCGACATTGTTTTATGTGCTTAATAAAGATACGCAAAAAAACGATTCAGATAATCCGCCGTTGGCCGTTAATACTATAGAAGAGATAATGCCGCAAGTTGATATTAAATCAGCCGAGATAAAAAAACCGGATATAGCTAAACAAATAGCTCATAAGAATAACTCCCCGATTAAGCCGACAAAAGAACCTGATAAAAAATATAAACCCGCTTCCGATATTCATACTAAGGACGACATAAAAAAACAAGCCAATGAAAAAATTACTAAATATCCCTTATATTCAAAACATAATCATAATATATCAAGGGCGGTATTAACCTACAATATTAATAATAAGGAACCCGCCGGCGAAATAAAGCGGACTATAAGCGTTAGTAATAAGAATCCGGCATGGATATATTATTTTACTGAATTAAAATCAATGAAGGGTAGCAAGGTTTATCATAAATGGTTGAAAAACGGCATTATTATTTCCAGTCAGGAATTAAATATATCGAGTGACGCATGGCGCACATCAAGCCGCAAATTATTGACTGATGCTGAAAAAGGTAATTGGGCGGTACAACTCGTAGATGAGCACGGCCGTATATTAAATGAAAAGACTTTTAAGGCTGAATGACTTATATATGTAATATATCTAATATATTTATAACTAGGGTGATGATATAATTAATACAGTTTTATTATTTTAAGGACTTAAAATGACCGAGTATCAAAACCTTTCTGAGCGTGAATTACAGGCTGTTATTGAAAATGCAGAAAAGGCATTAAAAAATAAACAGGCTAATAAACGTAAAGAAGTTTTAGCGCAAATTAAAGAATTGGCAGCCTCTATCGAGGTCGTTGTGGAAATTCATGACCCCGAGAAGAAGCCTGCTCGCAAAGGCGCAAAGGTTGCCATTAAATATCGTCACCCTGACGATCATGACAAAACATGGACAGGTCGCGGAGTGGCGCCAAAATGGATGCAGGAATTACTAAGCGCCGGACATAATCGCTCCGAATTCGAAGTATAAAGCGTAAGCTATAGCATGTGGAAACGCTGAATTTTCATCGTTTCCATCTTTCCAGCGCTTTTAATTTTGGAACGCTGGTTTTTTAAAAGACATCCTCATTTTCGGGCTTTTGCCTATCCCGCGTTAAAGCTTGCCAATTCTCGCGCCGCATCGCGCATTTATAAAAAGACTTCGATTTCAATATCCCTCAGCCTTTATTAAGGTGCGATTGTTTATGCGCGCGCCTTTTTCCTGCCCATAAAAACACCTGTTTAAAAATACGGAAATTACACGGATTAGTATGATATAGTTTCTTTAATGAGAATGATTGTTGATAACTTCCGGAGCGGTTGATTTTTAATGCACTTTATTTCAATGGTTAATTTATGAAAATAAGCTTAAAAAACCTGGCTGTAGGCGATTTTGGAAAGATAGTCGGCTTTGAGCAGTCGGGCAAGGCTTATCGAAAACGCTTGCTGGCGATGGGCTTGACGCCGGGAACCGAGTTTAGCGTTACCCGTTTTGCGCCGATGGGAGATCCGGTTGAAATTAAATTGCGCGGATTTTCATTAACCTTGCGCAAGGATGAAGCAGCCATATTATTGATAGAGAAACTCTGATGAAAACTGATTTTACGGTTGGCGTTGTCGGTAATCCTAATTGCGGTAAGACGACATTATTTAATGCGCTCACCGGCGCAAGGCAGCATGTCGGCAATTGGCCCGGCGTGACGGTCGAGAAAAAGACCGGCGAATACAGCTTCGATCGTAAACTGATCGAATTAGTCGATCTGCCCGGCACCTATTCCTTAGAGGCTGCTGACGACCAGGTTTCCTTGGATGAAAAAGTCGCCCGTGATTATGTTGCCTCCAAGCAGGCCGATTTAATCATTAACATCGTCGATGCCTCCAATTTGGAACGAAATTTGTACCTGACCTCGCAACTGATCGAGATGCGGGTGCCGATGATTTTAGTGCTCAATATGATGGACGCCGTCAAGCAACGCGGCATTAAAATTGATGTCGCTTTTCTTGAGCAGTTTTTAGGCTGTCCGGTTATCCCGATTACCGCTTCAGTTAAAGGAGGGCTCGGTACGTTAAAGTCGGCAATCAATAGCGCCGCTATCGCCAAGCCGATACCTTCGGTGAAAATCACTTATACCCCAGCGCTGGAGCAAGCCATCGATGACATTTCACCGTCGTTGCTCGAGACTGCCCAGACACGCCAGTGCGACCTGCGCTGGTTGGCCGTTCGCTTATTGGAAGACGACACCCTGGCCCAACAGTTTGCCGGAACTCGCTTGTTACCGACAGTCAGCCAATTACAGCGTAAGGTAGAAGCGGAAACGGATGATGAAATAGACATTCTGGCGGCAGACGCCCGCTACGGATTCGTCAATGAATTAACCCTTGGCGCGGTCTGCAAACTCACCGAAGTGGGGCGTCATACTACCGATAAAATCGATAATATCGTCTTGAATCGTTTTTTGGGCATCCCGGTTTTCCTGCTGGTCATGTATGCGATGTTCATGTTTACCATCAATATCGGCAGCGCCTTCGTCGATTTTTTCGATCAATCCGTGGGCGCTTTATTGATCGACGGCCTGAGTCAGATGCTTACCGGCCTGAATTGGCCGCAATGGCTGATTGTATTAATCACCAATGGCCTGGGCGGCGGCATTCAGGTCGTCGCTACCTTTATCCCCATTGTCGGCTTTCTGTTCATGTTCCTGTCGGCGCTGGAAGATTCCGGCTACATGTCCAGGGCGGCTTTCGTGATGGACAGGTTCATGCGCATGATCGGTTTGCCCGGCAAATCCTTCGTGCCGATGATCGTCGGTTTCGGCTGCAATGTCCCGGCGATTATGGCGACGCGCACCCTGGAAAGCCAGCGCGATAGGATATTGACCAACCTGATGAACCCGTTCATGTCCTGCGGCGCCAGATTGCCGGTTTACGCCTTGTTTGCCGCCGCATTTTTCCCGGTCGGCGGCCAGAATCTGGTGTTCGGCCTGTATTTATTGGGCATTGCAATCGCGGTATTGACCGGCTTGATCATGCGTCACACCTTGTTTAAAGGCGAATCGGCCCCCTTTATTATGGAGTTGCCTGCCTACCACATGCCGACCCTGCGCGGCGTTTTCATCAGAACCTGGGACCGGCTCAAGTCGTTCTTGTTCAATGCCGGTAAAGTCATCGTGCCGATGGTATTAGTACTGAACTTTCTTAATGCGCTGGGCACGGACGGCACTTTCGGCCGGGAGAACAGCAATAAATCGGTATTAAGCGAGATCGGCCGCGGCCTGACGCCGGCGTTTAAACCGATGGGCATAGAAAAAGACAACTGGCCGGCAACGGTAGGCATATTTACCGGCGTTTTAGCCAAAGAAGCGGTGGTCGGCACCCTGGATGCTTTATACAGCCAGATGGCAACGACAGACGCAAGCGTCGAAAAAGCGCCGTTCAATCTTGAACAGGCTTTGATTGACGCCTGTTTAACCGTACCTAAAAACCTGCAAGACGTTGCGGACAACTTATTAGATCCATTGGGTTTGAATATCGGCACCGTCAATGATGTGGCGGTGGCGGCTAGCGAACAGGAAGTCAATGCCGGTACTTTTGCCGCGATGCAGCAAAGTTTCGACGGCAAAGCCGGCGCTTTCGCCTATTTGTTGTTTATCTTGCTGTATGCGCCTTGCGTCGCGGCAACCGCCGCAATCTACCGGGAAACCAACATGCACTGGACATTGTTCGTGGTGTTCTGGACAACCGGCATCGCCTACATGACCGCAACGATTTTTTATCAATCGATGACCTATAGCCGACATCCCGACTATTCTTTGGTGTGGATAACAGCATTAATCTTTGCGTTTTTAGCAGTATTGTTCGGGCTATGGCTACTCGGCAAAAATGCCGATGCGACAGGCGTAAAACCAAGCCGGGAGTCTGTAAGTGATCCTGTCTGATTTGAGAGATTATTTAAAGGAACAGCATCGGGTTGCTCTGGCGGATATAGTCATACACTTCAACATGGATGCCGATGCCTTGCGGGGTATGTTGAATAAATGGATCAGCAAAGGCAAGGTGCGTAAGCTGCCGTTGACGGCTTCTTGCGGCACTAGTTGTTGTCAATGCGATACGGCTTTGACAGAGATTTATGAATGGGTCGATGAGTAAATTCTGCCCGCCGTTATCGTTCGCACTTTCAAGCGGGACGGCGTAAGAGTACGCCGCCCGTTAACCCTTATTATTCAGGAAGATACTGTAATGCTTGAACGATTAACAATGTACTGGGTATATGGCGGCGCTCTTGCGGGAATACTCTTGCTCATCATGTTCCCCCTATTGACCGGTTCCTGGTCTACACCTTTAGCACTCACATTTCTTCACTTGCCGATGTATATGCTTCATCAATATGAAGAACATGACCAAGATCGATTCCGGATATTTTTCAACGAGACTATTGGCGGCGGCAAGGAAGTGCTTTCGCCGCTGGCAGTGTTCATGATTAATGTCCCCGGAGTCTGGGGCGTAATTGTCATCGCGACATATTTGGCTGCGAACGTCAATATCGGGTTGGGCCTTATTGCCGTCTATCTGGCTGTCGTAAACGGCCTGGTCCATATCGGGCATGCACTGCTCTTTAAGCGCTATAACCCTGGCTTAATAACTGGAACAATTCTTTTTCTGCCTATCGGCGCATACACCATTTGGCAGATCCAGCTTTCCGGCGGCGGCAGCTTTGCGGCGCAGGCAATCGGTATTGTCGTTGCGGTCGGCATACATGCCGTAATCATTATTTATGCACGCGCCAAGGGTGCGTTCCTCAGCAAAAGCGGCTGACTCTATTTTGCTCTGCTGTGGATTTATTTTCCGCATTCTTCCATGATGTGTCATGATTGTTTTTTCAAGTTTACAACTTTAATGCTTCATCTACTCCAGCCAATATAACCCCCAATTGCAGTCACCGGATTATGCGTATTCTTTGTGTTCTTGCTCTCATTGTTATCTCAATTGTCGAGATTGGCCCCATTCCTATTACACCTATCGTATTGATTTACGTCGTGCTGTTTCGACCGGCATGGTTTTATGAATGGGTAATCAAAATATATGACAGGGACTAAAACCAACTGTAGGCTGCCAATGAATGCTCCTCCGCGTTTAGCTGATCGCCTGGATGATGGTAGCATTAGACTATAAAGGGATCGCCCTATTAAAGCGGCCCGCACTTTGAATTACAATCATGAATCTTAGATGAAACCGATTTTTTACCGTCCTGCCCAGCTGCGTGGATTGGCTTTTTTAGGCTTGTTGTTGCTGGCTCTTGCGATACTCGGCGGCATGATCTGGCGGAACGTGCATCACTTTGAAACGGTTTTTTCCTATGTGAACTACTCGCATCGCATCCAAAATGTCTCGGTGGGCTTACAGCAATCGCTGATTGAATATCTGACCGAGACAGTATCGGATTCGCGTCCCGAGGCGCTGACCAAAACGCTGAGCGAGATGGATGCGCTAATGACGGATAATCGCTATTTGTCAGCGGCGACCCGGACGAGCCTGGAAACGGTCAAAACCATGCTGATCGATTTGTCGGCACTGAAAAAAGAAGAAAAGTACAATCGCCTGTTAACGGCCCTTAAATTGATGAGCGAAACGCTGGATAACGAGGCATTGCAGCGCGAGGAATTACTGGAAGACATTAGTCGGGACACCCAAACTGAATTGTATATGGCTTTGGCAATATTCACGGCGATTTTGGTTGTCGCTGTCTTGTTTTTACGCTTCAGAATCCTGCATCCGCTTAATGATTTACGGGAATTGTTGCAACGCTTGACCGAAGAAAACTTCACCCCGATCACCACCGATCATCTTGATCCGCTGCTGTTGCCGGTGTTTAACAGTTACAACGAGATGGTTAAGCACCTCGCGGAACTGGAAGATGCCAATCGTTTACACGCCCAATCATTGCAGCAGGAAGTCCGGTTAGCCACGCAAGCCTTACTGGAACAGCAATACAGCTTGGCCAGGGCCGACCGGCTGGCGGCAATAGGCGAAGTGGCGGCGGAATTAGCGCATGAAATACGTAACCCGCTGGCCGGAATTCAAATGGCCTTTAACAATTTACGCCGTGAAATTGATGACACAGACCAACTGGAAAGGCTGGACTTGATTAATGCCGAACTGAAACGGATGGCGAGATTGCTTAACGATATGCTCGATCAAAGTCGCCATTCGCCGGAAGTGGCTACCGCTTTTGATATGCGGACGTTAATCAAGGACCTGGTAGCGTTAACGCGCTACCAGATTGCCGAATCGACGCATTTGGAAATAGAAGCGCCCTGCGCGTTGCCGGTGCATTTGCCCGAAAGCGGGATACGGCAGGCCTTGTTGAACTTGATACTGAATGCAGCCGATGCCCTTGAAGGTAATCCCGGAACTATCCGTATCAAGGCGCGCACCTCCCAACAAGGACTGCGTATCGATGTGCAGGATGACGGCATCGGCTTTTCCAAGGATATGTTGGAGCATGGCATCCGGCCGTTCCGTACCAGCCGTCAACGCGGCACCGGGCTGGGACTGGCGATGGTGCAACGCTTTGTCAAAGATGTCGGCGGCACTATCAGCCTCACCAATCAACCGACTCAGGGCGCGTGCGTATCCATATTCTTGCCTAACGAATGCCTAGCCAGAGATAAATCATGATAGAAACCCTGCTCATCATTGAAGATGAAAAACTGTTAGGTTCCGAGTTATCCCGTCATTATCGGCAGTCCGGTTGGGAAGTGGCGCTGGCTACCAATCTGAGCGAGGCCAAAGACTTATTGCTGAAGAAAAAAATAGAGCCGCTACTGATTCTTTCCGATATGAATTTGCCTGACGGTAATGCGCTGGATTTCATGGAAAAGCTCAGGAAAGAGAGTCGTTATACCGATGCCGCCAAGGATGGCGCAGCTAAGACAGTGCCGGGAGCCTATGCCGAATGGCTGTTTTTAACCGGCTACGGCAATGTGCCGGATTCGGTCAGGGCATTACGGCTGGGCGCTTATGATTTCTTGGAAAAACCCTGCGACCTGGAGCGTCTCGATCTGCTGGTCGCCAGCGCCGCGCGTAGCGCATCCGTTCAGCGGCGGGTTGCCGATCAAACCCAGCACCGGCATCGGCGTTATTCGCCGGATGCCTATGTCGGCCATAGTCAGCAAGCGCAGGGCATACGGCAGTTATTGGCAAAATTGACGCAAGTGCCGTTCAGCGCCCTGATTATCGGCGGCGAGAGCGGCACCGGCAAAGGCTTGGCGGCGCGCATATTGCACTACGGCGGCTCCCGCGCCCAGCAGCCGATGATTGAAGTGAATTGCGCGGCGTTGCCGCGGGAACTGCTGGAATCGGAATTATTCGGTCATGAACCCGGCGCCTTTACCGGCGCGGCAGGGCGGCATCGCGGCCTGCTCGAACAGGCCGACGGAGGCACCTTGTTCATGGACGAAATCGGCGAAATGCCGCTGGATTTGCAGGCCAAGTTGCTCAAAGTGATTGAAGACCACAAGGTCCGGCGCTTGGGCGGAGAAAAGGAAATTCAGGTCGATGTGCAAATCGTTGCCGCCAGCAACCGCGATCTGGAAAAAATGGCGCTGGACGGTAGCTTTCGCGCCGATTTATATCACCGTTTAAGCGTGTTCAAGCTGATCTTGCCGCCGCTACGCGAAGCGGTGGAAGATCTGGACGAACTGGTGCCGTTATTTGTCGCGGAATACAACGCCAAAGCCGGACGTCAGGTTAAAGACATTCCCGACGCGGTATGGAGCAAGCTGAAAGCGCATTATTGGCCGGGCAACGTCAGGGAATTGCGTAACGTCATTGAACGCTGCGTCTTATTTTCCGACGGGCCGACCTTCCCCGGACAATGGCTGCAATTGCCGGGACAGCCTTCCGTCGAGGCGCTACAAACCGAACAAGGCATTTGGTTGCCCCTGGATGGCAGCATGGCGCTGGACGATATGGATTGCTTTATCATCAAGACCGCTCTGGAACGGGCGGATAACAACCTGACCGCGGCGGCCAGGGCGTTGGGAGCTACCCGCGAAACGCTACGTTATCGGGTGCGGAAATATAATTTGAAAATAGCGGATTGATGTTGATACATGATAGATGTTAAGTCGTATAAGGAATGACTACTGTCGAGGGGTATGATAAAATTTGCGACTGAGTCTAAGAGGAAGTTATGAATATTAAGCTGATTCATATTTTTTAGTTTACCAACGTAACTTTGCTTCAAAAATTTTAAATAACCACAAATGCTGAAGCAAAAACAAGGGCTTGAAAACCTAAATTTGCAAACAGACTATCGTACAGGAACAAGCGATCCCATTATGGATTTATATGTTCCCTGTTTGAGCCAATCTATTCTCTATAAACGAGCAGTTGGTTACTTTCGCTCAAGCGTGTATCTTGTCGCAGGCACAGCAATTATTGATTTCGCACGAAGAGGTGGAAAGATTCAACTTGTTTGCTCACCGGAATTAGATACAAACGACACAGAAACAATTCGCGTGGGTTATTTGAAAAGAGACGAAATTGCTTCTGCGCAGTTAATTGACGAGATAGAACGCCTTCTTGCTAACACTGAGACAAAATACCCAACGCGGGTACTGGCTACTCTCGTGGCAGTTGGGGCATTGGAAATTAAAATTGCTATTCGCAAGCCTTCACAAGGGCTGTACCACGAAAAAATCGGTGTATTTATTGATGAAGCACATAATCGTGTGAGCTTTATCGGCTCTGCCAATGAGTCTTGGAGCGGCTGGCATCCACAAGGGAATTTTGAATCTATTGAAGTCTTTTGCAGTTGGCGACACAGCATTGAAGAAGAAAGGTCTGCCCGGCACGAAGTAAATTTCGACAATCTTTGGATAGGTAATACACCGGAAGTTCAAACGCTGCCATTCCCCGATGCGGTACGCCATTGTCTTTGCAAGGAAGCATTCGGCAGTCTCGATGAAGCTGAAAAGGATTGGGTACCTACGCCCGTTCCCACTCCGCACACAAACAAACGCGATCCATTGCCTCATCAAATCAATGCAATTGAATCCTGGCGTAAACAAGGGAGCAGAGGGATTTTTGAACACGCCACGGGCAGCGGTAAAACTTTTACTGCCATTGAGGCGGCACGAAGTCATTTAAATAAAGATTTACCCGTTTTGATTCTCGTGCCAAGCCGCATATTGCTTGAGCAATGGAATGAAGAAGTTAAAACAGAATTGCCTGATGCCGCTATTGTTCTTGCAGGGGCAGGACATAACCGTTGGAAAAGGCCGGGGCGAATAAGAGGCTTGAGTACACCTCAAGCAACTGGTCCTCGGGTAATTATCGCGACGATGCAGACGGCGGCTACTGATGCTTTCATGCAATGTTTGTATCAAGGGTCGCATTTGATGCTGATTGCTGATGAAGTTCACCAGATTGGCAGCCCTTATAATTCACGGTGTCTACAAATAGACGCGGGGCATCGATTAGGACTTTCGGCGACCCCGAAGAGATATGGCGATCCAGAAGGAACTACCAGAATATTCGATTATTTTGGCCCTGTTGTTCCACCACCTATTACACTGTCTGATGCAGTCAAATCAGGTCGATTGGTCGAATATGAATACCATCCCCATTCAATCCGCCTCACTGCTGATGAGGCTGACGCTTGGAAAGCATTTACACGTCAGGTTGGAATAGAAATTCTTAAGTTAAAAAATGCAGAAGGAGAAGCAAAGTTATCTGACCGTATCAAGATGTTGCTTATTCAGCGTTCGCGGATTGCAAAAAAAGCATGCGGCAAGCCACGTCTGGCAGCACAAATTATCAAGAAATACTATGAGGTCGGCCAAGGCTGGCTAATATACTGCGAAGATGTGGAGCAATTACGTGAAACAATGCAGCAGCTCAAGCTTGAGGAAATAGAGCCAGTTGAATACCATTCCGGCATGGACGGGGATCGGGATGCAACACTTGATTGGTTTCGCAAGTTTGGAGGTGTTCTTGTTTCGATAAAGTGCTTAGACGAAGGAGTGGATATTCCAGCGGTATCCCATGCGTTGATCTTGGCGTCTTCACAAAATCCCCGGCAGTTCATTCAGCGCCGGGGGCGCGTTTTAAGAACAGCCCCAGGCAAGCATTTGGCAATTATTCACGATGCCATTGTCGTTCCTGTCAGCGTAGACGACGAGCCAGAACAATTATCATTGTTGAAATCAGAACTTTTACGTGCGATTGAGTTTTCAAGCTCAGCACTCAATAAATCGGCTGGTGCAGAATTACGGCAAATTGCTCGTGAGATGGGTTTTGATCCAGAAGAAACTGGAGATATTGGAATAGAGGAAGAGGAGGAATAATGATCGACACAATAAAAGATATGGCATTGGAAGCATTGCTTGACGCTGCGCGTGAGGAAGCACCTGACTTGCCGACAGAACTAATTAAGGCGATTTATCAGGTTGAGAAGATTCACCAATTTAGTCCTGAAGACAAAGCGGCCATCGATGCATTACAGAAATTGATTGATGAAGAGCTCAGCAATTTTCAAAGAGGTAACCAATGAAACTCAAGCGTCTTTCTATGCATAATTTCATGCCCTACAAAGGGGATGCTGTTCTTGAATTTCCTCAAGATGAATCTCGTAACACACTGATTGTTTTTGGCGACAATATGCGCGGAAAAACCAGCCTGCTAAACGCTATTCGCTGGACTTTTTATGAGTATGCTTATGGTCGACACTTGCGTCAAATACCATTGCATTTGCTGCCAAACCGAGAGGCGGTTAACGAGGGCGCACGGGTAATGGAAACCCGAATTGAATTTGAAGCGAATGGCAGTCAATATGATTTGCGTCGTGTGGCGACAATGAAAAATCTGGTGGCAAAACCAGAACGCCCAGAAGATATTCAAGTTGATACTTACATGCAAAAGGATGGTGCTGCAATACCTGGAAACGAAATCGATGCTGAAATCAATCAATTTGCACCTGAACAAGTTTCCCGTTTTTTTCTCTTCGATGGTGAACTACTCCAAGAATATGAAGAATTGTTAATTGAAGGCAGTGAGCAAGGCAAGGAAATCAAAAAAGAGATTGAAAAAGTTTTGGGAGTGCCCGCGCTTACTAATGGACGAGATCATATTAAAACTATTCTCAAGCAAGCCCAAAAACAGCAATCTATTGATGCCGGCAAAATAAAGGGGCTGGAAGGGGCCGCTGAACGGCATCAGCAATGGGTAGCGAAACGCGAAAGTTTTGAAAATGATTTGGTTAAATTACAGTCTCTGCTAGATAACGCCCGCAATTCGAGATTGACCCTCGACGACGAATTGGAAAAGGTGGAAAAGATTTATAGTCAAAAGAGCAAGCTGGATTCCAGTCGTTCCAGAGGCAAAGAGATTGAGGAGGAAATAAAGCAGAAAACTAGCTTACGCCAGCAATTGGTTGGGCAGACTTGGCGTGATTTGTTAGAACCGAGGCTAATTTTAAAGAGGGAATCCCTATTACAAGAGCAGCAGCGTTTTAATGATTTGAACAAGGAGCGCAATCGTATCCAGTTGCGCATTGAGCAGACTATGCAATATTTGGCCAATCTGATTTGCCCTACTTGTAGTCAGTCTTTGGAGGCTAGTAAACGTGAAGCCAAGGAAATGGAGCTGGAACAGCTAAAATTTCAATTACACGGACTGGGAGCAGACGATTCAAGGCTTACTGATATTGCCCTTCAAATAAGGGCATTGAACAAAGTTATTGGGCATGGCGTAGGAGATAGATTATCTGATGTCGATAAGGATTTAGCTCGCTTCGAGTTTGATTTGTCAAAAATAGAAAATCAGATTGAAGAATTGCAGGAAGAGATCAAAGAGTTTGATACCGATGCGATAATGAAAATGCGCTCACGTCGTGACGGGGTGCTTAAGGATGAAGCGCGTTTGAACGCTGATGTTGACGATAGGAAAAGCAAGATTGATGACGCAGATAAAGAGATCCGCATCCTCTCACAACGCATGCAGCCTGATGAATCATATCGCGGCGCTCGTGGAACACAAATGGCTGACATGTGCGAGAAACTTTATGCTTCTTTCTCTCTGAGTATTGAAAGATTGCGCGAGGCTTTGCGGCAATCGGTAGAAACTCAAGCCAGCAAAGCTTTTAAGGCGATGAGCACACAAACAGCATACCAAGGCTTGCGGATTAATGATAATTACGGCCTGACGATACTAGACCAAAACGGAAGCGAGGTTTTGCTTCGCAGTGCAGGTGCTGAACAAATTGTTGCGCTTTCCCTTATTGCCGGGTTAAGCCATGCTGGTCGCCCAGCTGGCCCAGTTGTAATGGATACACCTTTTGGACGACTTGATACTAAACATCGCAAAAACATCCTAGGATACTTACCAAATTCAGCTAGCCAATTGATTTTGTTTGTCCATGACGGTGAGATTCGAGGTTCGGATGATTTGAACGTGTTGGCTCACCGAATTGGCGGGCAATATGAAATCAAGGAAATTTCCCCAACTCATTCAGTATTGGTGCAAAGATGATGAATTTATTGGTGAACGAAGATATTAGTAAAGTTGGGCTCAGTGATCGTGTTGACGCAAAACTTAAACGCCTGCAAGAGGAAAAGCATTTTGCGGATATGCGTGACGCCTACCGCGTGGGGATTGCTTTGGCGATAGCATCTGGCATTCGCCCTCCTGAAATTATGCCACCTAAAGTAAATCGCTATAACATTTCGCAGATTGACGAAGATAAGTCCATAGAGACCGCTATTAGCCTTCTTATGGATACCGAGGGTGTTCCACCCTATCGATGGGCTGAGCGCCTAGCAGAATGGGGTGTTGAAAAGCTATCCCAAGAAAGTGAAAAGGGGCAGATTGATTTTTTGAAGTTGCTGGCTAAAGCCAAAGAAAACGCAAAAGATATTTAACATATGCAACCGCTACGGGCTTACTTATTAATTTTTTCAGATTCAGGGTGCGATTCGTCAGTTCATCGCGACTTAGAAAGTTTGCGTGACGCTTGGGAACCGTATTCTGGTCGAAATGATATAACCGGTATTATTCATATTGGGTTTGGTCGACCTGAAACAGAGTCGTTTGCACAGTGCGCCAGCACCTTTCAAGGTCGAATGCTCTTATCGGCGAGTGCGAGATGGGCTTTAGGGACTATTAGCGCATGTGCTCCAATGGCAATAGGTGAAGCAGAAACCATCCCCCTTTTTGTGGCTTTGAATGGCTGGGGATATGAAGCATCTGCTGAAGAAATAGGGTTGATTAATTCAACAACAGACGGCCAAGTTTCTGCATTCGCCACGGAGCACACTGAATTGGTTGGTGAGCAGGAGCAAACTTCAGAAATTGATCCTGTTTTATTGCGCTCTGTGGATGAATTAAAGCTACCAGTACGTGCGGCCAACTGCCTGAGAGAAAAAGGGATTTTTCGCATAGGCGATCTGATTCAGTGTACCGAGAGCGATCTATATAACTTGCCGAACTTTGGTAGAAAATCGTTACAAGATATTAATTGGGCTCTTTCCGTCATTAACTTGCCACCAATTAATTCTGGTCATACTCCATTTAAGCAAGGTACGCAGGTTCAAATGCCCACATTCACATCTCAAGCCATGAATGCGAATGTTAATATTGACGACCCAGCTGCATTTATTCGTTATGCGCCATCTTGGCTGTTAGTCGTTTCTTTAGGTAGTCTAGGTCTTCATGTTAGAACTTTTAACGCATTAAATCTAAAGGGTTTTAATGTTGTTGGTGATATGGCATCTTTTTCGTCCCAGATGTTGTTGGATATTCCAAATTTTGGCCGTAACTCATTACAAGATCTAGGTCTGCGATTAAAGTCGGCAATTGAGCGTGGCTCGGCTTCAAGTCAAACGTTTTCTGATGCAGAGGAAAATCCCACCTCAGCTATGTTAAACAACTCAGCAATTAGGTTGGGCTCAGAGTTTAGAAATTTGGACTCGCTGGCTTCCATTATTGTCGCAGCGGTTTCTTCCTTGCCTGATAAGAATAAAAAAGCCGTTGTTGCTCGCATGGGACTTGGCTCAGAGTCTTTGACATTACAAGAAATAGGTGAAGATATGGGTGTCACTCGTGAAAGGGTGCGCCAACTTGAAGCCAGTGGTATGTCAAAAATAGGCTGTGACTCAGTTTGGAAGGATGTCTTAGAAGCAAAACTCGCCAAATTACTTGATGAACGTGATGATCCATTACCATTTTCTGGCTTGCCCATTTTGGACGATTGGTTTTGTGGTATTGAGAAAATGGAAGAACCGTTTTGTTATTTGCTTGAGCATAAAAATATTCTTGATTATGAATTCTCGCTCTTGCAAGCAAACGGTCAACTGTTTGTCTCCAGATTATCTCAAGATGAATGGAATAAGACGGTGAAACAAGCCATGCGATTATTGGAAGAAGGTGTTAATCACAGATGGGGCATGTCGAAGGCTCGCCGTAGTGTTGAGGATTTACTTGGCAAAAAAGGGGGAGAATTACGCTCCGAATTGTGGGTTGCTGCAAAGCAATTTGCGCATTTTTCTTCTCCGCATATAGACAGTGAGCCAGTGTTGGTTAGTTATGGCCGTGGTGCTGAAGCGTTGGTTGAAGCTGTTCTTTTGGAATCTGAACGGCCACTACATTACTCTGAAATTCCACAACGCATATCAGAACGGTATGGTAAAAACATAGATGTACGGCTAGTTCAAAACGCTATGTGTCGAACCGCTACGGGTAAGATAGTACTTCTTTATGGCAGAGGTGTTTACGGGGTAATTAAGCACTGCCCCTTGAATTATCAAGAAAGAGAAGTGATTCGCGAGGAAGCCTTGGAAATTATCTTTTGTGGTGCCAGTGATCGCCAATGGTCATGTCCCGAGTTGGTGGATATTTTGAATGAGCGAGGGCTGGATTTTGACGGGCGCCTTAATATTTACACTCTAAATATTGCCCTCAAAGATTCAAGCGAGATTAATTATCTTAGAAGAAACATTTGGGCTCAATCTAGCACCACTTCCAATGGAGCTGCTCATCGAATTGATATAAGGCAGGCAGTTACTTCACTACTGAAGCAAGCGGGCAAACCTATGTCAAATTTGGAAATCAAAGAAAAGCTACGAAATGATCGTGGTATTGGTTATTCTTTTCAGATACTTCCTAGTGAGTCGATAATCAGTGTTGGTATCGGTCTGTGGGGGCTAATTGAACGTGATTTAGCACTTAATGAAGATGAGCAAGCTCAGCTAAATGATGTTCTCCATAAAATATTGTGTAATCAAAATAAGGGAATACATATCAGTGAAATCTTTTCTTGTCTTGAAGGTGTTTTCGAACCCGCCTCGCGTATAAAAGATCCTCAGGTGCTTTTTGCTGTTGCCCAACGTAGTAGACTAATGAGTAAATCACCAGGGGATTATTTGTTTTTATCTGCATGGGGTGAACCACGACGTTTGAAGACATCACAAGCAATTATTGAAGCATTAAAGCAAGCAGGTTCTTCTGGCTTGAAAGGCAGTGAAATAACAAAATCGGCTTCGGCAATTTTGGGGCGTTCGATTCGGAAGGATTGCATATATTTTGCACTTTCAGCTGCTGATGCTCGGTTCAATGCAACAACGAAACGGTGGGTACTGCCTGATACAAAAGAAATTGAGGACGAAGAAACGATAAACTGATTAGCAAGATGTTTTAGCTCGTAACAAAAAGTCAATCATTTCGGTAGGAACCGCGACACCTAATGATGTCACCGGCAGCCCCATAGATACGCTGTGCGTACCTTTCGGCTTGGTATTCCCCTATAATTCTTTCATAAAGGAGACAACCCCATGCAAGCTATCGAATTTGAGAGCCAATTATCCCACGGTGCCATACCTGTTCCAGAATCTCTGCATCTTGTCGATGGCCGACGGGTGCGGGTTTTGTTGTTGCTAGAAGAGATGGAAGACCGCATCGTTGAGTCCCACGCCGCCGACGCCATTGCCGACTTGCTCGACAATCCTATGGTGCTCGACGATTTTCAGCCGTTGACGCGGGAACAAGCCCATGAGCGATGAGCGACAATTTGTCGATTCAAATATCTGGCTTTATGCCTTTATTCATCACCCGGATGATGATAAACGTCACGAGCAGGCTAAAAATCTTATTCGGTACAGTAGAGGAATCACGGTCAGTGAACAGGTCATCGCAGAGGTTTCGGTGAATTTACTCAAAAAAGGGAAGCTTTCCGAGCTTCAACTGGGTCGCATTATCGAAGCCTTTTATCGGCGCTATCGGGTGCTTGCACCTTCCTTGGAAACACATCAAATCGCGGGCAAACTGCGCGGACGCTATTGTCTCAGTTATTGGGACAGCCTGATTGTCGCGGCGGCTCTACAAACGAATTGCACTATTTTGTATTCCGAGGACATGCAAAACGGTTTGGTTTTCGACGAGAGTCTGCGGATCGTAAATCCGGTGGAATAGCCTGGAGAATCAAAGACGGTGTGAATTGCCAAGTTAGGATGTCCATATAAAATGAATGCTGGGCAAACACTCGCTACCAACCCAACTGATACACCAAAAACACCGCCAACCCCGCGCCGCCGCTATCGGCAAGCCAATCGATAATGTCAGAACAGCGACCTCCGACAAAAGACTGATGCCATTCATCGGATAATCCGTATAGACTGCAAAAGGTAATACTGAATAAAGCCAGTATAATAGGCCGGTTGAGCAGGTGTTTAAAGCTGCGCCATGCCAAGACGCCCATTATAAAATAGGCCCCGGCGTGGAGAACTTTATCTTGCACCGGAAACAAATCCGGAACCGGCAGGGTCGGTTGGTCGGAAAGCGAGTAAATGAATAGGCAATAGAGAAACAGCGACGTGAAATCTAAAATTTTGGTCATGGTTTTACAATAATGAAAAATTTGTTTGAATATGCCGAAGCATTTTTTGGTCAGGTTAATATCGATGAAAAGTTGGCGCTGACCCATCAGGCTTGGCAAGCATGCATTACCGGGGAATTAACGTTGAGCTCGGAGCGGCCGGTATTGCCGATTGAGCGGGTAACGTTTCCCGAGAAGCCGGCGTTATTGGCGCCCCGACAGATGCCGCGGCGAAAACTGACCACGCCTGACGGTATAGCGGCTTTTTTTCATGCTATTGCTCATGTTGAATTCGTCGCTATTTATCTGGCCTGGGATATTTTGTATCGCTTTCGCGGCATGCCCGAGCAATTTTATCAGGATTGGCTGCGTGTTGCCGATGAAGAAGCTCAGCATTTTGCCTTAATCAGAACGCATTTACTGGCTATGCAGGTTGATTACGGCGATTTACCCGCGCACAGCGGCTTATGGGACCATGCCAAAGATACTGCCGATGATTTGCCGGGCAGATTGGCGATGGTTCCCCGCTGCATGGAAGCGCGGGGCTTGGATGTAACGCCTGCGCTGATTGAAAAATTCAAGGCGTTGGGCGATGCGGCAAGCGTGGCTATTTTAACCCGTATCCTGACCGACGAAGTAGGGCATGTAGAGCTGGGCTCTTATTGGTTTAAGTTTGTTTGTCGGCAGCGCGGCTTTGAAGCCGAAGCCAAATATCGGGCGTTAATCGATCAATATTATGTGGGCGGCAAGCCTAAAGGGCCGTTTAACCGGGAACTGCGCAAAATTGCCGGTTTTTCCGATGCCGAAATTGATTGGTTGGAATGTTAATGATTCACCACCAAGACACGAAGAAAAAGCAAGCTCAACTGTGGAGTGCAGGCTTTGCCTGCGTTAGCACATGCCTATGACGGATACCCCAACCGATCAGGATGCATTGCCCAAACTCGAAATCGTTGAAGACGCGGGGCAACCGTGTGTCAAATTATCCGGCAGTTGGAATCTGCGCAATCTGGTAACGGCCCCCGAACTGCCCCGGAAAATCGGCTCGTACGCCGCCAATAAAAACAGGCAATGGGACATGAGCTCGATAGAGGTGCTCGACAGCGGCGGCGCCTTGATTATCTGGAAAGCCTGGGGAAAACAACTGCCGGCGACGGTGCGGATGAAACCGGAACATCAGCGTTTGTTCGAACTTTGGCAAGCCCAGAAAATTCCCGCCTCCAAACCGGCCGGTTCCAACTCAAGCCTGATTATTAAATACGGCTATCAACAGCTCGCCAACTTTTGGGGACAGTTTCTGCAACTGGTGACCTTATTGGGCCAGCTGTTTTTGGATATAGGCTATCTGTTGCTGCATCCGGGCGATATTCCCTGGTCGGAAATTTCCATTACGATTTATGAATCGGGGGTTCGGGCTTTGGGCATTACGGCGCTGGTGGGCTTTTTGATCGGCATCGTGCTCAGCTATTTGTCGGCGCTGCAATTGAAGATTTTCGGGGCGGAGATTTACATCATCGATATTCTGGGTTTGAGCGTTATCCGAGAGTTAGGGCCGTTATTAGCGGCCATTCTGGTTGCGGGTCGCTCCGGTTCGGCAATGACCGCGCAAATCGGCATCATGCGTGTCACCGAGGAACTCGATGCGCTCTCGGCGATGGGCATCTCCCATTCCTTGCGCCTGATCCTGCCCAAGGTGATGGCATTGACTATCGTCCTGCCGCTGATAGGCGTTTGGACCAGCGCGCTGGCGCTGATCGGCGGGATGGTTTCGGCGCAAAATACGCTGGACATCAGTTACCAACAGTTTTTCCTTAAATTGCCGGATGCGGTGCCGCTGGTTAACCTGTTTATCGGGCTGCTGAAAAGCGCCGTCTTCGGTTTGATGATTGCCTTGATTGCCTGTCATTTTGGTTTTCGTATCAAGCCCAATACCGAAAGTTTGGGCAATGAGACGACTAACTCGGTGGTAGCCGCCATTACCGTGGTGATTATGGTCGATGCGGTATTCGCCATTCTGTTTATGAATGTGGGCATGCCATGAGCGGGCACTCATGCGCAATACGGCTGGAGCATGTCTGGACACGCTTTGGCGACCCCGACAAAGGTACGGAAAAGCTGGTTCATCAGGATATTAATCTGTGCTTGGAGCATGGCGAAATTCTGGGATTGGTCGGCGCATCCGGTTGCGGAAAAACGACTTTGCTGCGCGAAATCATCGGCCTGCAAACACCCAGCCAGGGGGAAGTGTTCGTGATGGGCCAATCTTTGAACAATGCTAATGCCGATCACGGTCGGCGGCTGCGTAACAACTGCGGCGTGCTGTTCCAGAAAGGGGCGTTATTCAGCGTCTTAAACGTTTTTGAGAATATTGCCTTTCCGCTTCGTGAGCTGGGTTTCGATGATGAGGAATTGATTGCGCGCATCGTGTTTATGAAGCTGACGATGGTTGGCTTGGCTGCCGGAGACGCCTGGCTGAAACCGGCCGATTTATCGGGCGGCATGATCAAGCGGGTGGCGCTAGCCCGCACTATGGCTTTGGAACCGGGCCTGTTGTTGCTGGATGAGCCGACTTCGGGGCTTGATCCTATTTCCAGCGAGGAGCTCGTCAGCCTGTTATCCGAACTGCATAAGGATCTTCATTTTACCGTGGTCATGGTGACGCATGACTTGGATATATTGAGAGATTTGTGTACCAAGGTTGCCGTGCTGGCCGATAATAAGCTAGTCGCTTTTGGAACGCTGGCTTCTGTTTTAGACTGCAAACATCCCTTTGTAGAGGAATTTTTTCATAATAAACGTGCTGAACGGGTATTTCAGTATCAGGAGACTGCGCATGGGTAGAGAAAATCACGCACTGATTACCGGTCTGTTTTTGATTGCGTTGGTGACGGCATCCACGGCGATTATTTTCTGGATTGGCACCATGAATCAGGAACGCAATCTCTACGTTATTTCAACCAGGGCTTCCGTTTCCGGCCTTAATCCAGAATCTACGGTTTTTTACCGGGGCATTTCGGTGGGAAAGGTGCTTAATGTTCAGTTCGACCCCCTGGATTCAGGCACCATCCTGGTGCCGATTGAAGTCGACAAAAAAATCGTGCTGACTAAAGGCGTTTACGCGACCTTGCGCTTAAAGGGCGTCACCGGATTAACCCAGATTCAATTGGAAGATTCCGGCACTATTTCCGAACAGTTGCCGCCGGGAGATAATTCCATGATCCGTATTCCTTTGGTGCCGTCATTGACCGACAAGCTGATGGATTCCGGAGAAGAACTTTTGCATAAAGCCGACCATTTAATGCAGCGGCTTAGCTCGTTATTAAACGATGAAAATGAAAAAAATATCGGCGGTATTTTAAGCAACCTGAAAACGCTGACCGACAAACTGTCCGAATTGCAAAAAAGCGTTGATAAGGCGCTGGCCGGTGTTCCTGCGTTGACCACGGACGCTCGAAAAACCCTGAACAATATCGATACCTTGGCTAACGACTTACAGCGATTAACCAGGGACGTGCAAAATCTCAGCGCAAAAGCGGGGAACCTTGTCGATAGCGGAAAAAATACCGGCGATGCGTTGGAGCAGACCACGTTACCGAAAGTGAACAAGCTGCTGACAGAATTGCAATCGACAACGCAACAGGTAAAAAGAGTCGCCACGATGCTGGAAAATAATCCGCAGGAATTACTGCTGGGACCCACTCAACGAGATGCAGGTCCGGGCGAGCCGGGCTATAAGGAACAGCAATGAGATGCTTATTGATCGGCTGCTTGGTTTTTTTTAGCGCAGGTTGCAGCGTTCCTGCCAAACAACCCGTGCTGCATGATTTTGGCGCATCGGTATCGACAGCGACGGACCAGGGTAAAGCGTCGGTTAGCATCAATGCGCCGACTTGGCTTTGGGATAATCGTATCCGCTATCGATTGCTTTTTGCCTCGCCTTCGCAAGTCAGATTCTACGGTTTGGATCGCTGGATTGCCTCGCCGCCGGAGATGTTTGAGCAGTTGCTGCATTTAAGCGGCAAAGCTCGGGATTACGCCTTGATAATTCGGCTACAGGATTTTGAACAGCAATTCGATGCGCCTGACCGGGCTCGCGTGGTGTTGCGATTCTCCGTGGAAGCTTATTCGGATAACGATAAACAGAAAGTCGCTATGCAGGAATTTTATCTCCAACAGCCCACTAAAACGCCAGATGCGGCCGGTGCAGTCATCGGCTTTATTGATTTAGTGCATAAAGCGACTGAAAGAGTTCAGGATTGGATCGCCGGATTATCGGATCGCCGAGGGTAGACGGCATAGAAGGAAGGCAAAAAAAACCTCCCAGTGCCAAAAGGCAAAGGGAGGAAAAATGTACAGATACTGGATAGCTCTGAACTTTCACACTACGAGGAGGTACATGAAACTATTGGAGATCAGCTTTGATCTCGCGGCGTTAGCAATGCTAAAAAATAACAAGGCTGACAAATAAACGGTCAAAATAAAATATCAAATAAATATAAGCTCATATGCCTGAGCCTATTGCTATAAAGCAGTGGTGGCAGTCTATTTCCAATGACTAAAGATTATACGTATGTAACTGTACGGTCACAATACGGCGGCAAAGTAATAGATTGTTTCTATTATGTTGATAGTTGACAGGATATGTCTCTTCGGAACGTTCATGAAATAACTTGAGAAAACTGCCAATAGCCGGAGTACGTCAAATTATTGCTCATTCCTTAATTTAACAATCGGACGTTCGCGGCATCAAGAGCTTCGATTGCCAAGATTGAGTTGAACGTCCTGCATTATCAAATGCACCAGCAGCGCGCAACATTAAGTAACTGATGTTACGCATTGTCCACGAAAAGCACGAAAGACACGAAAAAATATTTCTCGGTTAACGATGTAATGCCAAGCATTTAGCCACATTCCTTTTGACAACGCTCATGACCGGTATGTGACTTGATACAGGCATGACGGACAGGAGAGGGGGCGCGCTTTGTTTTTTGCGTCTTTGTTCTCCTTTGTATACCCACTTTGCTTTTCGTGCTTTTTGTGCCTTTCGTGGACTACGCTTTATTTATCAGATGCGTGCGTAACATCAGTTAGGTAATTCTACTAATTGTATAAAAAATCAGCCCCGCCTATCCTGTAACGGCTTTAAACATATACCTAAATTTTTAGGTTGAACGGGTTTAGCATGCAATTGACAAGAGATTTGGGCTTCCATGCTTTTGTCGGTTGGTTTCTTTTTCAGAAAGGTTATCACCTACACTTTAATGAGGGCAAAATCATGAAAAAATCAATAATTGCATTTACAGGTTTATTGTTATTGCTAGGCATTTTTCTAAATACTGAGGTTCTCGCCGAAGATCATGCTAAGGCAGCGCTGGAACACGCCAGTGCAGCGGTTGCCGAGGGTAAAGCCGGTAAGTCTGAAGCCTTGGTCGAACACGCGAAATTGGCAATGGAGCACACCTTGGCCGCCGCCATAGTAGCCAAAAGCATACCCAAAGGGCATTTGGATGCTGCCGCCAAGGAACTGCAAGAATCAATCGATCACGGTAATTTGGGACATGCAGACGTGGCCACTAAGCATGCTGAAGCCGCTGTAGAGCATATCAAAGCCGCCGGCCAATAGTTTCAATACAGTCAGAGAAGGGCGGAGCATTCCGCCCTTTTTTTGTTTGAAATTTTAATGGCCGCACGGTTGAAAATAGTGCCGATTAATCTGCGGCAGCTTCCGTTAATCGCTCCCATTACGGCTATGCCGACTCATAAAACTGTTTAATATCCGATAGTTGTTACCGTTAAAGACTGTCAAAAAGCCGCATTAAACGATATAATTGCGCGCAACATTGATCCGGTTAATGAGAATAGAGTGGATATTAAAGAATACATGAAAACGCTTGGCAGGCAGGCCAGAAAAGCGGGGCGGGAGATAAGCCGTACCGAGTCGGGCAAAAAAAACCTGGCCTTACTGAAAATCGCTGAAGCGCTTGAAAACAGCCACCAACTGTTGATAGCGGAAAACCGCAAGGATCTTGAGGCGGCTAAGAAAAATGGCCTGGATGCGGCCTCGCTGGACAGGCTGGAATTAAAGCCGTCCGGTATTCAAGCGATGGTTGAAGGATTAAGACAGGTCGCCGCGTTACCCGATCCGGTCGGCGAAATCAGCGATTTAAGCTACCGGCCCAGCGGCATACAAGTCGGCCAAATGCGCGTGCCATTGGGCGTGATCGGCATTATTTACGAATCCCGCCCCAATGTGACCGTCGATGCGGCGGCTCTTTGCCTTAAATCCGGCAATGCCTGTATTTTAAGAGGCGGCTCGGAATCCATACATTCCAATCAGGCAATTGCAGCCTGTATTTCACAAGGTCTGGAAGCGGCCGATTTGCCGGTCGAAGCGGTGCAAATCGTAGCGACTGCGGATCGTGCAGCGGTGGGCGAGCTGATCACTATGAATCAATACGTCGATGTGATCGTACCGCGCGGCGGCAAAAGCTTGATCGAGCGCATTTCCAAAGACGCAACAATCCCCGTGATCAAACATTTGGATGGCATCTGCCATGTTTATATCGACGCCAAAGCCGACATCGACAAAGCGATTAAGATTGCCGTCAACGCCAAAACCCATCGCTACGGTGTTTGCAATGCGATGGAAACCCTGCTGGTTGCCGAGAGCATTGCCGCCAAAGTGTTGCCGCCGCTGGCTGAAAAATATATCGAAAAAGGCGTCGAATTACGCGGCTGCCTTAAAACCTGTTCCCTGATTCCAAGCTGTATCAGAGCGACAGACGAAGACTGGGACACCGAATATCTGGCGCCGATGTTATCGATCAGGATTGTCGACGGCATCGATGAAGCGATGGAACATATCAATCAGCACAGCTCAGGCCATACCGAAGCGATTGTGACCGAAGATTACACTTTGGCTCGCCGATTCTTGCGGGAAGTGGATTCCAGTTCAGTGATGGTGAATGCCTCGACCCGCTTTGCCGACGGCTTCGAATACGGCTTGGGCGCGGAAATCGGCATCAGCACCGACAAGCTGCATGCCAGAGGGCCGGTGGGTTTAAAAGGCCTGACCTCATTGAAATATATCGTTCTTGGCGACGGCCATATCCGGCAATAAATGATCGGCATTTTCGGCGGCACCTTCGACCCTGTTCACTACGGTCATTTACGTTCGGCGCTTGAGGTTAAGGACATCTTCGGATTGGATGAAGTCCGGTTGATTCCCTGCGCTAATCCGCCGCATCGCGAACAGCCTGCTGCCATTGCCGACATGCGTTTACAGATGCTGGAACTGGCGATAAAAAACCAATCGGGGTTAAAGATCGATAGCCGAGAATTAGACCGGTACGATCTGCATCAAGCGCCGTCGTATATGGTCGACACCCTGGCGTCTTTGAGGCAGGAGTTTCCAAGCGAACCCTTATTGTTGTTTATCGGCGCCGATGCGTTCAAGCACTTAACCGGCTGGCATCAATGGCAGCGGTTATTCGACTATGCGCATATCGTGGTGCTGACCCGGCCGGGCTTTGAAACACCGGCGCTCGATGATTTTTTTAAAGCCCGCTTGGCGGGCGCCGTTAAAGAACTAACGCAAGCTATCGCAGGAAAATTATGTTTTCAGCAAGTCACCTCATTGGATATTTCGGCGACGGCTATCAGGGACATGATTGCAAGAAAACTAAATCCAGGTTTTTTATTGCCTGATGCTGTCATAGAATACATCAAGCAACACAAGCTTTACGAGACACATTGATCTCATTATTTACACTAGGAATTTGAATGCAAGCAGAACAAATATTGAAAATTGTCCAGGATGTTTTGGATGAACGCAAAGGGCAACACATAACGACACTCGACGTTCGCGGTAAAACCAGTTTTACCGATTATATGGTGGTGGTCACCGGTACTTCGGATCGTCACCTGAAGTCGTTATGCGAATACGTATCGGAAAAGCTAAAAGAAAACGGCGTTAAACCTTTAGGCATGGAAGGCGATCTGGGTTCGGACTGGGTATTGCTGGATTTGGGCGACGTGATTGTCCATGCCATGAACGCTCAGGCCCGCGAGTTTTATCAGCTTGAGAAATTATGGTCGGTTGAGGGTATTAAAGAAGCCGAACAGAAGGTTTCGTAGCGGTCGAAACCTAAGACAAATGTTAGGTTGCGCTATCACAACCTAACCCATCATGATCGACGATCCAGTCGCCCCGGCTATGAAAGCCAAACTCAAGGTTCCGATAATTGTCGATCTCTCTTAATGAGTTGAATCTAAGGTGTGCAATTGAAAACAGAAGTTCTGGTGCTGGGCGGCGGCCCTGGCGGCTACACAGCGGCATTTCGCGCAGCCGATTTAGGTAAACAGGTCACTTTGGTCGAGCGTTATCCGGTCTTGGGCGGCGTTTGTTTAAATGTCGGTTGCATCCCCTCAAAAACCCTGCTGCATGTGGCGGCGGTGCTCAATGAAGCCAAAGAAATCAATCCGGCCGGGATCAGTTTTTCCGACCCCGGCATTGACCTGGAAAAACTGCGGGCCTGGAAAGACAACATCAGTTCGCAGCTAACCGCAGGCCTTTCGGCCTTGGCAAAGCAGCGCAATGTGACGGTTGTTAAAGGCATCGGCCGTTTTATTTCCGACACCCAGATGTTGGTTGAAGACGGTGACGACACCCGGACCATCGAGTTTGCGCAGGCCATTATTGCGGTCGGCTCCCGGCCGGTAAAAATACCGTCGTTTCCCAATGACGATCCCCGGCTGATGGATTCCACCGATGCGCTGAATCTTGAGAGCATCCCGAATAAACTGTTGATTATCGGCGGCGGTATCATCGGCCTGGAAATGGCGACCGTTTATAACGCGCTGGGCAGCAAAATCACCGTGGTTGAAATGCAGGATCAGATTATCCCCGGTTGCGACAAGGATCTGGTCAGACCGTTAATGCAGCGGATCAAAAAACAATACGCCAATATTTTCCTGGAAACCCAGGTAACGCAGATTGAAGCCTTGCCGGAAGGTTTGAAAGTCAGCTTCGACGGCAAATCCTCCCCCGAAACCGAGGTGTTCGATAAAGTGCTGGTCGCAGTGGGCAGACGCCCCAACGGCCATTTGATCGATGCCGACAAAGCCGGAGTCAACATCGATGAGCGCGGTTTTATCAGCGTCGATACACAACAACGCAGTAGCGTAAAGCATATTTTCGCAATCGGCGACGTGACGGGCAACCCGATGCTGGCGCACAAAGCGTCCCACGAAGGCAAGATAGCGGCCGAAGCAATAGCCGGTATGACCACCGAATGGCGGGCTTTGACCATCCCTTCCGTCGCTTATACCGATCCTGAAATCGCCTGGATGGGCTTGACTGAAAATGCCGCCAAGTCGCAAGGCATCGCTTATGAGAAAGCCGCTTTCCCGTGGGCGGCCAGCGGTCGGTCATTAAGCATCGGGCGCAAGGAAGGCGTGACTAAATTGCTTTCCGACAAACAAAGCGGGCGTATTCTCGGCGCAGGCATCGTCGGCACTAACGCCGGGGAATTGATTGCGGAAGCCGTATTGGCTTTGGAGATGGGCGCGGGTGTTGAAGATTTGGCCTTAACGGTTCATGCGCATCCTACCTTGGCCGAAACCCTGGGCTTTTCAGCGGAAATGATGGAAGGCACTATTACTGATTTATTTATCAAGAAACGATGAAAGAACAATTTTTAAATAAAAGCTTTATGACCAACTTCCTATCGGTTGTCGTCATCGCTATCGGCTATGTGAGTCCTGTACAACCGGAGTTAATCAAATCCATCGGTTTTTTCGCGCTTTCCGGAGCCATTACCAATTGGCTGGCTATTTACATGCTGTTCGAAAAAGTGCCTTATTTATACGGTTCAGGCGTTATACCGGCCCGGTTTGAAGAGTTTAAACTGTCGATCAAGCAGCTGATGATGGTGCAGTTTTTTACCGCAAACAATATCGAACAGTTTATTGAAAACGAGGAACAACAAGGCAAAAACCTGCTGAATCTGGAGCCTTTGTTGAATGCAGTCGATTATGACAAGGTTTACGAAGGCTTGGTGTCTTCGATTATGGGTTCTTCTTTCGGCGGCATGTTGTTGATGATGGGCGGCGAAGAAGCGCTGGCGCCGTTAAAAGAGCCGTTTACCGAAAAAATGAAAATCACCCTGACCGAAATGGTCGAATCCGACCGCTTTAAAGCCGCATTAAAGCAGGGCTTGGATGCGCACAAAATCGGCGGCGACATTGTCGGTAAAATCGAATCGGTGATCGACAAGCGCCTCAATGAATTAACCCCGCAGCTGGTCAAGGAAATGGTTCAAGCTATCATCCGTCAGCATCTGGGTTGGCTGGTGGTTTGGGGCGGTATTTTCGGCGGTTTGATGGGCGCATTATTCGACTTTGCCTAATGGGAACCCTGGAACTGGCTTTCGAGGAATTCGGCGACCCGGATAACAGCCCGTTGATTATCCTGCACGGCTTTTTTGCCTCGTCGCGTAACTGGCGGCAGATAGCTCAAAGACTGTCCGCCCGATTTCATGTTTATGTGCCGGACCTGCGCAATCACGGAGCATCGGCGCATCATCCGGTAATGGATTATCCGGCCATGAGCGCCGATTTGTTGCGCTTTATCGATGACCGCGGTTTGGAAACAGCCAGTTTGTTGGGGCACAGCATGGGCGGCAAAGTGTCCATGTGGTTTGCGCTGACGACGGCGCACAGAGTCAATAAACTGATTGTGGCCGATATTGCCCCGGTCAGCTACGCACACCGTTTCGATAACACCGTGCTGGCCTTAAAAGCGCTGCCGCTGGCTGAAATCAGCAACCGTAAACAGGCCGAAACACTGCTTGCGCCGCGCATACCCGAGCTGAGTTATCGGCAGTTTTTATTGCAAAATCTTATTTTAAACGACGGCAAATACGGCTGGCGGCTCGATCTGGATATTTTTCAGCGAACCGCCGCCAATATCGCCGCTTTTCCCAATGCCGATCATTTAGCGCCATTTACCGGCAAAGCCTTGTTTATCGCAGGGGGCGATTCAGACTTCGTTAAGCCTGAAGATATAAACTCATTATTTCCGGGAGCGGCTTTCAACACCGTAGCCGACGCCGGACATTGGCTGCATGTACAACAAGCGGATGCCTTTACGGCGCTGGTTGAAAATTTTTTAGCGTAAAATGAAAATAGTGGGGTGGTTTCACCGCCAAAAAAAACGCTCTTTAAACAGAGCAGGGATGATCAAATGCTGCTTCAGCATCTGATTTTTAATGATCAGTATTGTCGAGAATGTCTCAGATGAATCAAAAAATAAGAAAAGCCGTTTTTCCTGTTGCGGGTCTCGGAACCCGTTTTTTACCCGCCACCAAAGCCAGCCCCAAGGAAATGTTGCCGGTTGTGGACAAACCCTTGATTCAGTACTGCGTTGAAGAAGCGGTAGCGGCGGGCATTGATACTATGATTTTTGTCACGGGCCGTACCAAAAATGTCATCATGGATCACTTTGACAAGGCTTATGAGCTGGAAAATGAGCTGACTATCCGCGGCAAGACTGAAATATTGAAAATGGTCCGGGGCATGGTGCCGCCGAATGTGTCGTTTGTATTCATTCGTCAGCCGGAGGCGTTGGGACTGGGTCACGCGGTGCTTTGCGCCAAGTCTGTCGTTGGCAATGAACCGTTTGCCATTATCCTGGCCGACGACTTGGTTACCAATCGTCACGGCGATGGCTGCATGAGCCAAATGGTCGAACAATACAATAATAATCAGTGCAGTATATTAGGCGTAGAGCGGGTAAATCCCCAGGAAACCGATAAGTACGGCATTGTCAAAACCAAGGAAGTATCGCCATCGGTAGGCCGGGTTGAAATGATTATCGAAAAGCCCGCCCCTGAACGGGCTCCGTCGAATCTCGGCGTAGTCGGACGCTATATTTTAACGCCTGCGATCTTTGAAAAGATTGAAACAACGGAACGCGGCGCCGGTGGCGAAATTCAGCTGACCGATGCGATTGCCGCATTGATGACCGATGAACAGGTCTTAGCCTATGAGTTTGAAGGCAAACGTTACGATTGCGGATCAAAACTCGGTTATTTACAGGCTACCGTTGAATACGGTCTGGAGCATGACGAGTTGAAGGCCGATTTCCGGGATTATTTAAAGAACCTGGCTCTTGATTAAGTGAGCGCAAGGGCGGCCGAGCGGTCGCCCTTGTCATCGCCCGCAATCGTCGCAACCCCGGCAAAGCCGCTGCCCGGCGTGCGAAAGTTGGTGGTTTGCCCCTGATATAAACGGGCGCTGGTCAACTGCGTTTGTCCTTTGTAAACATACTGTCTCAGATCGAGCTTAAGATCGATCATTTCATTTTCCACTTTCAATTGCCGCTCGGTAGGCCTGACCAAGGCTTGCGCCACATAATTCCCCTGTAGAACAATCTCGCCGAACACCCGTTTGGTCACTCCGTCGCCCCGGTATGCGGCTTTGCTGCCGTAGCCTTTGGCCGGTTTGAAAAACAGCTGTTTGCGCGCGGCCCACAAGGCTTCTGCGTCTTCCTTATGCACGCAATCGGTATGGGCGATGCCGCCAAGCAGTAGCGCCCTGGTTTCGGCGGCAACCCCCAACTCCCGCAACGCGGTTTCATCGGTCAATACCGCCAGATTTCTTTTATCTGCGTATAGCGCATGGGCTCTCGGGTGGGGCGTGACTACGACGGCTTCAGCCAGGTAGGCTTCGCACAAGGGTCTTAGCGCTCCGGCTTCCAAGCCGAAGTCGATCAAACGGTTGTAAACGAGGTCGATAGGCCTATCGCCATGCCAAAGCGTTCCGTCGCGGTAGTCAAGCTCGGCAGGATCGCAAATTACGGTAGTGATATGGTGTTGTTCGAACAGTTTTTTGAACAATAGAAATTCCGGCAGCATGAATTGGCTAAGCGGATTTTCATCGACGATAGCGATTGAATGTAAGGGCTGAAGGCCGCGTTCGGCGTGCCATTCTTCAATAAACATCGCCATAAACGCCTGTTCAGGATTCTGAGCAGCGGACGCATTTAGTCCGACCGAATCGCAACAGGCTGTTTGCGCCCGAACCAGGATGGCATTCAACAACGCGCCTCCGGCATTGCTGTTGATCTCGATTAATTGAGGGCCTTTAGGGCTTAAATGAAAGTCGTAGCCGAAAAAAACGCCGTGCGCTTTGGGAATAAAGCGCGCCGTGCCGGGCGCGTAAGCCAGAACGCGTTGCTGATAAGCGGGCATAGCGATAACGCTTTCTATGGCGCTAATAATGTCGCGTTGGCTGCGTATGGCGCTTTCAGCGACAACAACTAAAGCTTCGGCGAATTGGTGCGGACGCTCTTCGATGAGCATGCGATACAACAAATCATCATTCAGTTGTTGGCGTAATGCTTCGCGCATAGCCTCTCTGTCGAGCGGCAGGTAACGGCATTCGGCGATCTGTTGGCCGGATTGATACTCGGCGGCGGCTTGAGGGGGTAAGATCATGCAAATGTTAAGTGTTGTTGGATGACGGATTATTACAGAAAGGCCCTGCTTTGTAGAGCCGCGTGGTCAATCAGGATAAGCAGCGGATAGTTTTTTCTGCACCGGTGCAAAACAACAACCGATCGGTTGTTTTGCACACTACGATTCTTTATTTTCAGTCTTACAATTGAATAAATTCATTTTACATCAATATATTATAAACAAAAAATCAGTTGGCACGGTTATCGCTTGTAACTCGTTAGCATTTTATAATTACGAGGATTTGTTATGAGTGAACCATCCCTGCAAAGGTTGCCAAAGTTTGGTTTAGCCGATTTAAAAGAAAACTGGCGCAGCGATTTGCTGTCCGGTTTTCTGGTTTTTCTTATTGCCCTGCCGCTGTGTTTGGGTATTTCGATGGCTTCCGGTTTCCCTCCGTCGGCCGGTATTATCACGGCTATTATCGGCGGGATGCTGGTTTCGCGTATCAACGGATCGTTTATAACCATTAATGGCCCGGCTGCCGGACTGATCGTGGTGGTGCTCAGTGCAGTGCAGGAACTGGGCGAAGGCGATGCAATGGCGGGCTACCGTTATGCCTTGGCGGCCATCGTGGTTGCCAGCGTATTACAAATTTTAATGGGCGTGTTTAAAGCCGGACGGTTAAGTTCGTTTTTCCCGGCATCGGTGGTGCATGGCATGTTGGCGGCTATCGGCATCATTATTATGGCTAAACAGATCCATGTCATGTTGGGCACGACGCCGGAAAAAGGCAGCAGCCTGTTTTCGACTATCGCCCAAATTCCTCACAGTCTTATGAATCTTAATCATGAAATTGCCATTATCGGTTTTACCGGATTGATAATATTGATTATTTGGTCAGTCATAAAGACCCCGACTTTAAAGATGATCCCTGCGCCGCTTATTGTGGTGTTGGCCGGCATGGGTTTGGCGCGATATTTTGATTTGGAACATGAACACATGTATTTGTTCCTGCCGGATGCGCATTTTTTACCGCATCATGAAGAAACCGTCGGTCCGAAGTTTCTGGTTGCGATTTCCGAAAACTTCATGTCCAGTTTTTATTTTCCGGACTTTTCAAAAATCGCCACATTAGCGTTCTGGGAAGCCGTGATCAGCATCAGTCTGGTCGGCAGTTTGGAGAGCTTACTCAGCGCCATGGCGGTCGACAAGCTTGACCCCTATAAACGCCATTCCAATCTTGATCGCGACTTAGCCGCGGTAGGTGTCGGCAATCTGGTAGCCGGTTTAGTCGGCGGCTTGCCGATGATTGCCGAGATCGTGCGTAGCTCGGCTAACGTAAACAACGGCGCAAAAACCCAATGGGCCAACTTTTTTCACGGCGTGTTTTTGTTGTTGTTCGTGGTGTTGTTTCCGCGCTTGATTCATAGCATTCCTTTGGCCGCACTGGCGGCATTGCTGGTTTATACCGGTTTTCGCCTGGCTTCGCCCAAAGAGTTCGCTAAAGTCATGGGAGTGGGCAAAGAACAGTTGTTTATGTTCGTGGTGACCATTATCGGTGTGTTGGCGACCGATTTATTGGTAGGCGTCGGTATCGGTATTCTCGCCAAGTTTACTATCCATATGCTGCGTGGCGTCAGGCCGAATAACCTGTTCAAGATTCATTTTGTGATTGAATCGAAAGGTGCCGACTCTGTTGTGGTCTCGATAGTCGGCGCGGCGATTTTCTCTAACTTTATGTCGTTAAAGACTGCTTTAGCCAATCTGGAAAAAGGCAAAACGGTTATTTTTCAATTGAACAATGCCTACCTGATCGATCATACCGTGATGGAATTTATTCACGATTTTCAGCATAACTATGAAGGGCAGGGCGGACAATGCAAGTTTTTCGGGATGGAGTATCATGATACTTTCTCTGAACACCCTTTAGCAGTACGCAGAATGAAGCGAAACAATATGAGCCGCCGTAAAAGCGATCATTATGGGGTGTAAGAGTATCTCTAAAGGTGTTCAAGGCAAGCAAAGCTTGCACTCCAATAGCGCTGTAACAGTGTGTCGAAGCGTGTTTACCAACTAGAGTGAGAATTTCATGATTCTTGTATTAGCTTATAGTGCCGTTCTGCTAAGTTTTTTTTCCGGCTTGCTGGGCTTGATGATGTATCAGCGTCAACATGTGCCGGCGTTTAGCCGGTACATGTTTAACAAACTTCCGAGACGCAGCGAGCGCTGCCAGTCCCTGATTGCCGTCTATCTGGAAGAACACCGTTTTCCTTTTTTATTGCGGAAAGCGGTATTTGTTTTACTGGGTTTGTCCGGTGTGTTCGCGATATTGGCCGGGTTGAGCGTGTTGATAGGTAAGACGGTGGTTACCGATCAGCTTAGCTTAGGGTTGCCTTGGCTGCCCTGGCATGTTCGTTTTGATTGCTTGTCGGGCTTTTTCTTTTTAATCATCGGCATTGCGGTGAGCTCAGTCAGCCTTTACGGACCGGGCTATGTTAATAGTTACGATGAAAGCCAGCATCCTTTTGCAGTTTTAGGCTTGTTTACCGGATTGTTTGTTGCCGGGATGATGTTGGTGCTGTTGGCTGACGATGCATTTTTTTTTATGATTGCCTGGGAATTGATGTCGGTTGCCAGTTATTTCCTGGTGGCATTTCAGCATGAAAACTCCGCCAATCGTCGCGCTGCCTTTATTTATTTGTTGATGGCGGAGGTCGGCGCATTAGCCATTATTCTAGGCTTTGGCGTCTTGGCCGGATTTTCGGACGGCTTTACTTTTGACGCGTTGCGTAAGGCGAACGTGTCGACAACCTGGGCAAGCATTGCCTTTATGTGGGCGCTGCTGGGTTTCGGCATGAAGGCCGGAATTTTTCCGGTGCATGTCTGGCTGCCGGAAGCGCATCCGGTTGCGCCTTCGCATATTTCCGCGTTGATGAGCGGGGTGATGCTTAAAGTCGCACTCTACGGACTGATTCGTTTTTGCTTTGATTTGCTGGGCGATGTGCATTGGCAATGGGGCGTGGTATTGCTGATATTGGGCACTGCTTCGGCGTTGGGCGGCATTTTATATGCGATGATGCAGACTAATCTAAAACGCCTTTTGGCCTACAGTTCGGTCGAAAATATCGGTATTATTTTTATGGTGCTGGGGCTGTCGATGATCTTCATGGCCAACGGTCATCCGCAACTGGCGGCGCTGGGTTTGTTGGCGGCGTTGTTTCATGCGTTCAATCATGCATTGTTCAAGAATCTGCTGTTTTTGGGCGCGGGTATTATTCATCATCAAACCCATCAGTTAAATATCGACATGATGGGCGGCCTGATTAAAAAGATGCCGAAAACCAGCATGTTGTTTTTAATCGGTTGCATGAGTATTTCTTCACTACCGTTGTTTAACGGTTTCGTTTCGGAATGGCTGGCTTTTCAGACCGCATTGCAGGTCGATGTACTGGACAATGGCGTATTGCGCAGCTTGATACCGGTCGCCGCCGCTGCGTTGGCATTGACCGCGGCATTAGCCGCTGCCTGTTTCGTCAAGGTATTCGGCCTGATCTTTTTGGGCCTGCCCCGTTCGCATCATTGCGAGAACGCGCATGAGATCCAGGATAAAGGCATGTTGGCCGGTTCTTCGCTATTGGCCGGTTTGTGCTTTTTGTTCGGGATTTTTCCGGGCCTGATAATCAGCTTGATCAATAGCGTTGCCGGGCAATTATTGGGCGAGACATTGCCGAATGACGCCGCTTTGGGGTGGTTATGGCTGGCGCCGGTATCGGTCAGCCAAGCTTCTTATGCTCCGCCGTTGGTGCTGATCGGCGCACTGATTGCCGGTTGCGTCAGTTTTTGGTATTTGCGCCGCAATCCATCGACAGCCATCCGTACAGCCGAAACCTGGGATTGCGGTTTCGGCGGCTTAACGCACCGCATGCAATACAGCAGCAGCGCTTTTACCATGCCGTTCCGGCGGATTTTCGCCAAGGTCTGGATTATTGACGAACAGATCGACAAGGACATGCGCGGCGCAATGGATCAGGATGTGGCGGCGGTTCATTATCATTTGCGGATTCAGGACCACAGTTGGCCGCATTTGTACCATCCGATAGAACAAGGGGTAAACAATTTAGCCAAACTGGTGGGGCGCATTCAAACCGGAAATATCCGCGTCTATCTTGGCTATTCGTTTGTGACGTTAATTATTATGTTATGGATGGTTAGCTGATGAGCTGGTTAATAGCTATTTTACAAACCATATTGTTTGTCGTATTGGCGCCGTTATTGGCGGGTTGGATCAAATGCTGTAAGTGCCGATTGCAAAATCGCAAAGCGCCTTCCGTTTTTCAGCCTTATCGGGATTTGTTTAAATTAACCCATAAGCAGCCCGTCGTCTCGGAACAGGCTTCCTGGTTATTTATCAAAGCGCCGTACATTATTTTTTCGGCAACGGTGCTGGCTGCAACCGTTGTGCCGTTGATAGCCGTCGATTTACCGACTTCGGCCAGCGCCGATGTGATTGTGATGGTGGGTTTTTTCGCCTTTGCCCGGTTTTTTCTGGCGCTGGCAGGCCTCGACATCGGTACCGCATTCGGCGGCATGGGCTCGTCGCGGGAAATGACTATTTCGTCAATGGCCGAGCCTGCGATGTTGATGGCTATTTTTACTCTGACCATGACCGCGTCGACGACGAATTTATCCTTTGCTATAAGCCATGTGCTCAATGAAGGCTTGGTTTTACGACCTTCGTTTGTGTTTGCTTTATCGGCCTTGGTTCTGGTTGCTATCGCCGAAACCGGCCGTATTCCGGTCGATAATCCGGCGACGCATCTGGAATTGACCATGATCCATGAGGCGATGATTCTTGAGTACAGCGGTCGTCATCTGGCCTTGATCGAATGGGCAAGCCAGTTAAAGCTGATGCTGTATGGGGTATTAATTGCCAACATCTTTTTTCCTTGGGGTATCGCTGAAAGCTTTGGCATCGAAGCGTTAGGTTACGGCTTGCTGGTTATTATCGGCAAGCTTGCGTTATTGGCGGTTTTTCTGGCGATAGCGGAAACGCTGGTGGCAAAGATGCGTCTGTTCCGGGTGCAGGAATTTTTGAGTTTCGCCTATTTGTTGGGGTTGCTGGGGATGTTGAGCCACATTATTTTGGAGGCGGCGAGATGAACATGAAAAATGAAGAAGCCCGCTCTGTAGGCCGGAATAAGCCGGTTCGAGCGATAGCGAGAGCCGGCGTTTCCGGCGAACACCTCCCGTATTTCTCCGGAAACACCACCGCGCGCTACGCTTGGGCGGCCTTATTCCGGCCTACAATGTTCCTGAACGATATTATTTTGGAGGCGTCTCGCTCATGAACATCGAACAACTGGATTTTTATACCCAGGCCATTCTGTCAATGGCCGCCTTGGTAGGGCTGACTTCGTTCCTTATGTTAGGGCAGGGGAGATTGCTGCGGCTGATCTTCGTGTTTGCGATGCAGGGTTTTTTATTAACGCTGACGACAGGTTTGGCGGCGTACAGCTTGAATAACCATCACCTCTATATTTCAGCCGTGCTGACTTTAGTGCTGAAAGTCATTTTTATCCCGTGGATGTTAAGACGGGAAGTGCTGCGGATGAATATGCATCGGGATATCGAAGCATTAAAAAATAACACTGCGGTAATGCTGGGCGGAGCCAGTTTAATGGTATTCAGTTACTACGTATTGCATCCTATTGTGCAGTCCTCATCGGTGGTTATGTTGAATGCCTTAGCGGTCAGTCTTTCGGTGGTGTTGCTGGGCATGTTGCTGATGATTTCGCATCGGCAGGCTATTGCTCATGTAGTCGGCTTTATGTCGATAGAAAACGGTTTGTTTTTCGCGGCCATCGTCGCCACCAACGGCATGCCGATGGTGGTTGAGTTGGGCGTGGCGTTCGATGTGCTGGTGGCTGCGGTGCTGTTCGGCATTTTTTTCCTGCATATCCGCACCAGTATCGATTCGCTGGATGTCGATCTGCTGAATAAATTACACGAGGTGGACAAATGATTGCCGCTTATTTGGTTTTATTAATACCGTTGGTCGGCATTATATTTTTTGCGCTGGCGGGGCACAGGGAAGACACCGGAAAGCTCAACGTCCGGTTCAACGGCATTTGCTTGTTGGCGACTATTTGGCTGGCGATTAACGTGCTTAACCAGGGTACGATTGTTTCATCGGGCAAGGCTTTTTTAATCGATCCGTTCAATGTGTATTTGATTGTGCTGACTGCCTTTGTCGGCTTCACCACATCGATATTTTCATCGCCGTATATGGAACATGAAAAGGACATCGGCAAGCTCAGCGACAATCGTTTGAAACTGTATCATTCGATGTTTCAAGGTTTTATGCTGGCCATGTACTTGGTGTTGACTACCAATAATATGGGCATCATGTGGGTGGCGATGGAAGGCGCGACGCTGGCAACCGTGCTGTTGGTCAGTCTGTATCGTACTCCGGAGTCTATCGAGGCGGCCTGGAAGTATTTTATTTTGTGCGGCGTGGGCATTGCCCAAGCACTGTTCGGCACTATTTTGCTGTATTACGCGGCTGTGCAGATAAGCGATGGCGAGAATGCCTTGCTGTGGTCGGTGCTTTATGAAAATGCCGACAAATTAAATCCGGAGATTCTTGAAATCGCCTTTGTTTTTTTGCTGATCGGCTACGGTACCAAAATCGGTTTAGTGCCTTTGCATAACTGGTTGCCCGACGCTCACTCCGAAGGTCCGACGCCGATGTCCGCGGTATTATCGGGATTGTTGTTGAACGATGCTTTATATGCCGTGGTGCGTAATAAAATGCTGGTGGATGGCGCGACCCATTTCAATATGGCCGGCTACTTGATGATGGGCTTCGGTTTGGTGTCGTTTCTGGTAGCGGCAATACTGCTGCACCGGCAAAAAGACATTAAAAGGCTGTTCAGTTACTCATCCATTGAACATATGGGGCTGATGACTTTTTCCTTCGGCATCGGCGGCCCGCTAGCCACTTTCGCGGCCTTGCTGCACATGACCGTGCATTCATTGACCAAGTCGGCCATTTTTGTGACGGTAGGTCATGCAGCGCAACTTGCCGGAACCCAAAAAATAGACCAGATCCGCGGCCTGATTAAAACTCAGCCTAAAATCGGTTGGGGCTTGCTGATCGGCACCATCTCCATTGCCGGGTTTCCGCCATTCGGCGTGTTTACCAGCGAGTTTCTGGTGCTACTGGCAACCATGCACAGTTATCCCTGGTTGACGCCATTACTGTTGCTGGGTATCGGTATCGCGTTTGCCGGATTATTCAGGCATATACAGCCGATGGTTTACGGCGACAAGCCTGAAGGCCAGAATCCGATTACAGCGAACTTATGGCCGGTTACGATACATCTGGCCCTAGTGCTTTGGCTGGGTCTGGCTATTCCGGGATTTTTGGCGAACTGGTTTTCACAGGCGACGCTCTTAATTTCAGGGAGTACGCCGTTATGAGTTCTTCAACCTGGTCTGCGGACTTTTTAACCCGGCTGAGTATGGATATTACTGTTGCAGAGATCGGTTTACCCACGGCAAATCTGTGGCACATCGAAAGCCAGGCATGGCAGCGGTTTGCTGAGCTGGCTGTACAGCAAAATCTGCGTTGGGCCGCCGGATGGGCGGAACAGGTTGATAACCGGTTTTTGATCAACGCCTGTTTTGAAAAACAAGGCGAGTACATCCTGCTACGCACGGTCATTGACGATTCAAATCCTGAGTTGCCAAGCCAAGCCACGGTTTATCCGGCTGCCAACCGTAGCGAACGGCATACTCAAGACATGTTCGGGATCAAGTTTATCGGTCATCCGGATAACCGGCGCTGGACGCGGCATCAAGCCTGGATTGAAAACCACTATCCGTTACGGAAAGACTTTCCTGTTCACGGTACGCCGGTTGGCATCACCCCGCCCGATATGCATTATCCGTTCATTAAATCCCACGGCGCCGGTACGTATGAAATTCCGGTAGGCCCGGTGCATGCCGGTATTATTGAGCCCGGCCATTTCAGGTTTCAGGCTGTCGGCGAACTGATCTTGAATCTGGAAGAACGCTTGGGCTACGTGCATAAAGGCATAGAAAAAATTGCCGAAGGCAGGGAACCCGATTCTTTAGCCAAGTTGGCGGGGCGCGTCTCCGGCGATACCACGGTCGGTCACTGCTGGGCGGCTTGTATGGCAATGGAACAAGCGGCCGGTGTCGTCATTCCGCCTCGGGCCGCATTAATTCGCGGCATTCTGGCGGAACGGGAGCGCATCGCCAACCATATGGGCGACATAGGCGCTATCTGTAATGATGTCGCGTTTGTGTTCGCGCAAATGCAATTTACCCGTCTGCGCGAACTCTGGCTGCGCACTAATGCAACGGTTTTCGGCCATCGCCTGTTAATGGATCGAATTGTTCCCGGCGGTGTTGCATGCGACTTGTCAGACGAATCCTGTACGTTGATAAAAAAAGAGATTGTTGTATTAAGAAAAGAGCTGACGGAAGTCATACTCGCATTGGATCTTAACTCTTCACTGGAAGATCGGCTGTATACGGCCGGTTTTCTGTCTGAACAAGTCGCCGCTGCATTTGGAACCCTAGGCTATGTCGGCCGGGCCAGCGGCCAGGATATGGATGTACGCCGCGATGCGCCCTATGCGCCCTATGATCAAGTCACGGTTAAGGTCGCATTGGAAAACCAGGGCGATATTGCTTCCAGATTATGGGTAAGGTACAAAGAAATCAGGACTGCTTTACGTTTGATAGAAGATTTCATTGATCGGCTCGTTGCCGGCGAACTGCGCGCCGAATGGAAAACACCATCGACCGGCAGTGAAGGTTTGGGCATTGTCGAGGGCTGGCGCGGCGAAATTATCTGTCACATTCGCTTCGATACGGATAATAAAATTGCCCGTTTTTATCCGCGCGATCCCAGTCAATTGAACTGGCCTGCGCTGGAGAAACTGGTGTTGAATAATATCGTGCCGGATTTTCCTGTGTGCAACAAATCCCTGAATGGCTCTTATTCAGGCAATGATTTATAGGAAGGGCATATGTTGAGAATTTTTAAAAAAATCCTGACCACGGGTGTTGTTACAGAGCGTTTTAAAACGCCCAAAGATGAAGAGCTTGAGCAACTGGGCATTGAGATTAAACGCCACGTAGACAAGAAGTTTTCCGGCAGCATTGCGATACGCCAAGTCGATGCGGGCTCTTGTAACGGTTGCGAGCTGGAAATTCACGCGCTGAATAATCCTTTTTACGATATTGAACGTTTTGGCGTTCATTTTGTAGCTTCGCCAAGACATGCCGATGTGCTGTTGGTTACAGGGCCGGTTTCAAGGCATATGCAGACTGCGTTACTGCGCACTTATGAAGCGACGCCGAACCCCAAATGGGTGGTTGCAGCCGGTGATTGCGCGACCTGCGGCGGCGAGTTCGGCGTGTCTTACGCCAGTTGCGGCGCTGTGTCTAACGTAATTCCTGTCGATGTGTCGATTCCCGGTTGTCCGCCTACGCCGTTGGCGTTGATGAAAGGCTTGTTGGGGTTGATGAGTTCAGACGTCGCTTAGAGGCGTCTGAATTTCTTGTAGGGCCCGTACTGCGCGCTTTAGCTGCAAAGGCACCCTACGTATGTAGAAAAACAACTGCAATTGATTACACGAAATAGGGCGGGCTTTATAAATCCCCCGTACCACAAGGAAAACAAAATGATGAAGCAAAAAACTAAAATATGGGGGCTTGCCTCACTGCTTCTGGGTTCAGCCAGTATGACCTGCATAGCGGACGATTTACTTCAGGATGCCGGCAGCTGGATGCAGGTCGTCGGCGAAGGCAGCCTGAAAGTCGTCAATCCTGAATTAGAAAAAGGGCGTATCTGGTTGGAAGGTCAATCCCGGTTCGATGACAACTGGAATCATTGGTATCAGGGCATGGTACGTACAGCGGTTGGCTATTCGCTCAGTGATCGGGCTACTATTTGGGCGGGTTACACCTGGTTGCCGACTCAAAATATCGGCAAGAGTTATGTTTCCCAACAAGATGTCTGGCCGGCATTCCGCTATGTATTACCCACGGATATAGGAACTTTCAGCTTTAGAACTATGTTCGAAAGCAACTTCATACAAGGCGATGATATTCGTTTCAGGCCGCGCCAGATGCTTCGGTTTATGCATCCGCTGGAGATCGAGCCGCGTTTAAGCCTGATTACCTGGGACGAGTTTTTCATCCGGGTCAACTCGACCCAATTCGGAGGACAAGCCGGCTTTGATCAGAACCGCGCGTTTGCGGGCCTAGGCTGGACCTTTAATAAAAGTTTTCGAGCTGAAGCGGGCTATCTCAACCAGTATCTGGATGACGCCAGCCACACCAATAACACCATGCATCACTTGATTATGGGATCGTTGTTTATCAACTTTTAATGGCCTGCGCCTTCCCCGCCAGAAGGTTGGGATAAGAGTCGCGTCCGGAACCCGCATTAGCGATGCTCCGAACACGAAGCGCATCACTCGTGAGGGTCGATTGATGCGCTTCGCTGCATTTAGCACATTCTACGCATTGAGGTTCTCGTAATCATAAATCAACCGCTCCATTGCTTTTTTATCATTCAAACACTGATCTATTTCGGTGACCAACATCGTATAGTAATGGCGGCTTAAAACAGAATCCGTAGGACACTGGGGGGCAAGCGCTTCAATCATGGTGAATAAATGGGTGAAGTAATGCCGTCTCAGTATCGAATCTTCAGGAAATCCGCTACCGTTGTTTTCTGCCACCGCTTTTGCTTGCGGATTTACGGAAGTCTCAATATCGCTTACGGGTTTATTCACGGGCTCGGGTGCCGGAGTCGCATCGGTTATTTGCGAGTTTACGACGGTAGGTTCAGCATTAACTGCGATCTTGACGGCCGACTGGGTTTCCGTCGGATGCTTTTCCGGTTCCGTGGTTTTGCTTATCAGCGTTTCTTTTGATGAACATGATGAACATTTTGTTCGTCTTTTTAAAATAAACATCGTTATCAGCAAAACAATAAGTCCGGATACAATTCCAAGTGCAATCTTCATAACAGTTCTCCTGATTGTGAGTTGTAATTATTGGATATTAAAGCCTTTGATTTTTTAATACCTGCCCAAAAAAACTATCATGAATTGAGGGCAGGGACAATAGGTATCCATGCTAGTCATGCGGCGGATAGCTATGGCGTTATAAAAATCAAAAATATTTATCTGTCCAAAAGATTACTTTGACGGTAGGATTTGAGCGGATAAAATTATTATTTAGATGCCTATCAACTCGCGCAAGCCAACTTGGTAAGTTTTCGTTCAATTCACTTTAAGGGGCCATTATGAAAGGCGACAAGAATATTCTGAAAACGCTCAACAGTCTGCTTGCCGGAGAGCTGAGCGCATCCGATCAGTACCTGATCCATGGTGAGATGTACGCCGATTTCGGCCTTAGCCAACTCTCTGAAAAAAGTCTGCACGAATCTGAGCATGAACGGCTGCATGCCCGCGCCTTGATTCAGCGTATTTTATTTCTGGAAGGTACGCCCAACCTAGTCAAACGCGAAGCCTTAACTATCGGCAGCGGAGTGTCGGAAATGCTAAAAGCCGATCTGGAAGTCGAATATCACGTTGTCGGTGAGCTGAAAAAAGCCATCGCCGCCTGCGAAAAAGCCGGGGATTATGTAACCCGCGAGATGCTGTCCGTACAACTGGAGGATACGGAAATGGATCACGCTTACTGGCTGGAACAGCAATTGAGGTTAATTAACCTCGTGGGCCTGGAAAACTACCAGCAAAGCCAAATGAAATCAGGTATTTAAACGATTGAGGACAGCTACATGAAAGGCGATAAAAAAATCATTGAAATTCTCAACAAGGTGCTCAAAAACGAGCTAACCTCGATCAACCAGTATTTCCTGCATGCTCGCATGTTCCGTAACTGGGGGCTGGAAAAACTTAACGACTACCAGTATAAGCAATCAATCCGCGTCATGAAGGAAGCCGATGAGGTTATTGAGCGCATCCTGTTTCTAGAAGGCTTGCCTAATCTGCAAAACCTCGGCAAGCTGCTGATCGGCGAAAATGTCGTCGAATGTTTAAATGGCGATTTGGAATACGAAAAAAATATTCAGCGACCAATGCTGATAGATGCCGTCGCTTTATGTGAGGATTTGCAAGACTACGTCAGTCGCGACCTGCTGGAAGAGCTGCTGGAGCACTGCGAACAAGCCATTGATTGGCTGGAAACCCAGCAAAGCTTAATGGAAAATGTCAGCCTGCCTAATTATTTGCAATCGCATGTGTAATACGGCAACGATTAACAGTGTCGCCACTTCCCAAATATCTGCAATTGATGACGCTGTTTTTGTTTTAGATGCTAATTGAGCTTGACAGATACTCTAAACTAAATAAGAATGCTTCTCAATAATTACATATTGTTGCGCTATCGAGGAGCTTGTTTATGTATGTATGTGTTTGTCAGGCGGTGACGGAGTTCGATATTCATCAAGCCGCCAGAAACGGAGCAAAAACACTGATGGATTTACGCCGGGATCTACAGGTAAGCGTTGAGTGCGGGCGTTGCGCCAGTTGCGCCAAGAAGTGCTTAAAATCAGCTAACGAAGATTTCTCAGAAAACCATAAATTACTCATCTGCGCCTGACGCTAGAATAATTGATTACTGGACATGTAAGACGGAAGAGTTTACTGACTTATATAGAAGTTACGCATTGACGACTGGTTGAAATTCTGGGTTTAAATGGGCCATGGTTGGCATAAAAGTCCCAATAAACGAAGCGATAACGTCGTTAAACAAATTTCTCTGCAAGCTATAGCAATTGTTGACTAAGGCCATGGCGCTGAGTTTCTGTAGCTGGACAAAGCCGCAAATCGCGGCAAACAGATGGTTTTTTATCGCGCCTTTGCTGGCACTTGAAAATGCTCAATGTTACAGACCTGCTTAATCGCACGGTGATATTGCTCAATCTGCCAGTGCCGGTCATGTTGTTCCGCAAAGGCGTTGCGGTCAAAAGACCTAAGCGGGTCCTCGTTGGCTAGTGAACAGATGTAATGGCTCAGTTGGTCTTTTAACGGCGTCCGAAAAAGTTTCACCAGGCCAAACTTCTTAAGCCAAACCACTAAGCCGTGCTCGGGAATATCCAGCTGTTGGACTTGTACTCAGACGCCTTTTTCCACGGAGACCAAGCGGTTGCTTTCCAGTGCAAAGAGCAATCCCAGCTGATGGTTTTTAATCAGCTTAAGATTGTTCACGCCGCTGTACCAACTGTCGCCGGTCACAAAGGCGGGTTCAAGCCCCCATGCCAACACCTCGATTAGCATGTCTTGGAAATAGTCGTTCTTAGTTTTGCCTTCCGCCTTGTCATAGACACGAAAGTTAACCGGTTGGTGTCGGCCATGGCTATCGGTGTAATACAGGGTAACGAGGTTAATGCCTTTAACGGTGCGATGATGCTTGCCTGACCAAAAATGACCGACCAAGGCCATATACTGACTATAGGGTTTGTCCAGTACGCTATCAAGGTGCCGCTCTTCAAGTTCAAGGTCTGCTTAGCTTCATTGTATAAATCCCGTCCGCTATAGGCTTCCGGTGCAAAAAGCGGTTAACACTATCGTGTGAAATGGACATCACTTCCCCCAAGCGACAGCAACTTGACTGTTTCGGCTCGCTCAATAAAAATCCTATGTACATCGGTAACGTACAACGGGCTGTTGAGGGACGACTTATTTCTCTTATCACGACGGGGTCTTCCGTTGGCGAGGGGGATTTTAATCTTCATAGTTTACAGGGACTGTCAATGCGTAACTTCTATTTGATATACTGTTGTTGACTTAAAGCGAACCGAGGGCTTTTTTATGATTAATTACGAACAAGACTTTTACGGCTGGACCCAAGAGCAGGCCGCATTGCTTAAAGCTGGCCGCTTGAGTGAATTAGATATTGAAAACTTAATCGAAGAGGTAGAGACAATGGGTCGTAGTGAAAAGAGGGCGCTCGAAAGTCGGCTATCAGTTCTATTGATTCACTTGCTTAAATGGCATTACCAGCCGCTGAGACGTGGCAATAGTTGGCATTTCACCATAGTGGAGCAGCGCTTGAAGTTTCAAAAGGTGCTTAGCCAAAATCCGGGCTTAAAGTCTGAAATTCAGAGTATCTTGGTCGATGCCTACGAATACGCACTTTTAAAGGCCGCGCATGAAACAGGGCTTCGTTCTGACATATTCCCGTCGGAATGCCCCTGGACACTTGAACAGCTTAGCGACAAATCCTACTTCCCGGATTAAATTCGGAACGTCGTCATTGCCCTTTAACCTGGTCCAGTAACGCGCATGTTACCGACCAGGTTAATTCATCGGTCGGCGAGTAACGACAATTAACCAACCCCACCCATTTTCTATAAATCTGCTTTTCTCATTGCGCGGGCCATTGCCTTTTATTGGTAGATTATTTTGTTAGTTAAGCGCCGAACCGGATACCGGGGCTTGTGTAGTGAAATACAGGTAAATAGCGAGCGCAGCCGAGCGGTGTTTCACGTGTTAGCCCGGTCCATGTACTTTCCCGTCTCGCTGCCAACGTACGGAAGTTCGCCAAGCTCCACCTTACTGTTTAACCGCTTTTGATTTAAATGTTCACGTTAGAGGGCTTTTGACAGTCGAGAGCTGTGGTGTTATCGAGCACGGCTAACGTTACCGACCTGGCTAAATAACTCTATCCTATACTTCGCATAATGTATATTATGTTAAATTATTATGTTATACCAAAATGTCATGGGTCTATGCTAGACTGATTGTGTATTTAGCAGGTGCTTTGTCGTTTCTGGAAACATTAGCGACCACTGAATAAATCTGAAAAACTGTACTACAAAGTCTAAGGCCAGATTATTTTTTAATGAAAAATTTAGTATTCATATTAGTTATAGCCTTTTTTATTTCAGATTGCAGCGCTGACGCTAGAGTTTTAGCGCAAATCTTATCTCAATCAAACGCCAACAAGTCTAAGGCTTTGAAAAACAAGAAAGCGAAGAAAAAAATTAAACCTCAAAGCAGCATTTCAAGACTTACTACGTCGAAACAACAGGTTTTAAAAGATATAAAGCCTAAAGAGATAGTTACTTCAGAAGAACTGGAGATTAAAAATGATCTTGCTTATATGCCTAATGAGGACAAACTATTTACCGGCAAACATGAGAAATATCATTCAAATAAAAAGAAATATATTGAAACGAATTATAAAGATGGAAAGAAAAACGGCTTACTTATTATGTGGGATGAAAATGGGCATGAAATAGGCCAATTACGTTTCATAAACGGGAACCAGCAAGAAAATTAGGGGTCAGCGCCTAACTCCGTATTATCACTCTATCGTTTCAATCCACCGACAACGATCATTCACAACCTTGGCAGTATTATTGTTACCAATGCCTTTGGCGATGAGGGCAACCACTCTATCATCGGTATCATAACTTACGTGCGCATCGATAGGGTTGGCGAATTTGCCCAAACCGAATGCGTCAAGAATTGTCGCTACGTTGATATTGATATTAGTCACATCAATGCATAATCTTGAGTCCAGATACTTTTCTACAAAACCATGTGGAATCGCATAACTTAATAAGTCATTTGGATCGCTAAAGGCAATGATGGGCGTTTTAGCCAACATGCGTTGATTATATTTTTCGCCATTCGGTTGACAATACGCAGCTTTTTGATTGCTTACATCGGGTAATTTACGGCCTAACTGCAACATGGGCAGTTGGTTGGACATCATATAAATGGGGATTTCTTTAGTCTTTAATGCCTCTGCGAAATCGACATCGCGTTTATCTAGTAAAGAAGCAATGCGCTGCATTCCATCGATAATGATGCGGCTGCCCAGGCTGTGCGAAATAAAGGCATACTGATCGACATGAATATTAGCCGCTGCTGCGTCGTCATTAAATGAACAGGCTTGCGTCGTATCGTCAGGCAAATCATCCCAGCTGCTTTTGGTCATCCAGCAGAAAGATTGTCCGAATGAAACCTGTATATCCTCCCTGCTCTCTCCCAGATAGATAATCGGATCAGGGCCGGTATCATTGGAGAACTTTTTCATCAGGTTATTCACTTCAGCCCTGCGAAAGGAATATTCTCCCGAATTATCATAGGCCAGCACTTCTTTTTGTTTGGCGGTAATAACCGACCAGGTTAATTCATAAAACAGTAATTCCTTGCTTCTGTCTTTGCTCAGCAAACGGTTAATTCTTAAGTTGCCCAGATTTTTGCTTGAATCAAGTCGGCTGGTCAGAGTAATGTTTTTGTACTGCGTCGACATCACCGGCAAATCCAGCTCCTTAGCCAGCTTTTCAACAAATTGCGTGGAATATCCCGGTAAATGATCGCCCACCCCATGCACCATGAGCACCTTCATTTTGCCTTGCTTATTGTTCAGAAACGGCGAAAGGCCATTAAAAGATTTCCCCCATATTTCACAAAGACGGGTATCGGCCGATTGCTGTTTTTCCAAAAAGGCTTCGGCCATACCTTTACCCAAGCTCGCGCAGCCGCTTAGTAGGGTTGCGATAATAAGCAGCCGGAAAATGTTAACGATGTGTTTCATGAGTAATTTTATAAACTTGGCTTGATGGCCGTAACCAACGCATTGACTTCAAGTCTGTGGCTAAGGGTGACGCCTGAAAATCCGCTATTGCGTAGTTGATCTAACGCCACCGATTCGCGCATGACATGATTTTCCGATTCATCGCTAAACAAATGCACTATCCAGTGTTCCAGCACGTCCAGTTTGTTGATCCGGGTTAGCACCTTGAAGTAACGGCCGACTTCCTGCTGTATAGTGCGTGTATGCTGGGACACATCATTCAGGCCGTAACGGTCGCCGTTAATGAATTGACCGCCGGGTTTTAAAACCCTGAAAATCTCTTGTATAACATCCTTGCGATAAGTATCGAGAAAGTTGTGTAAGGTATAGGCCGAAGCCACTATATCGACGCTGTCGCTTGCAATGTTTGTTAACGCCGTCAAGGCATCATCGCCGCAAAAAGCCAGTTTGCCTTCTACAGCCCATTTATTCAGATGCGTTTTGGCCTGTTCCTGCATAACCGGTTCGTTATCGATACTTAGGATATTGAGCTTATCTGACGCGGTTAATAACGATAAGGTGGTAATGCCGGTACCGCCGCCAAGCTCTACAACAGTCAGATTATCGGCTGCTTGCGCTGAATACTCAGCGGCTGAGGCACCCACCAGTCGGCTCATTTGGGTTGCTAAGGGGCAGATTAAGTTGAGCAGTTCATAATCCTGCCCGATTACGCCGGAAAATAAGGCGTCGTATTGTGAATTGCCAGTCATTATAATTTAGCTTGTTGTTTGCTGTCGAAGGCGGCCAATTGTTCCGCTGTAGCTTCGGTTTGAAATTGATCTTTCCATTCCTTATAAGGCATGCCGTAGACCACTTCCCTGGCCTGCTCATAATCCATCTCTACGCCCTGCTCTGCTGCCTCCGCCATATACCATTTAGCCAGGCAGTTTCTGCAAAAATCCGCCAATATCATTAACTCGATGTTTTGAACCTCGGTGTGCTTTTGTAAATGACTGATTAAGCGTCTGAATGCAGCCGCTTCTAATTGTGTTTGTGTGCTTTTATCCACTGATTTACTCCAAAAATAATGGATATTCTAGCAGAAACGACTATTCAAGCATGTACATTCCTCAGTAAAGATTTTACAATGAACTGTGTTAAATTTGTGTAGCAACTCGTTTTAATATGAGAGTTCATAATTCATCATTAACTTTTTCGCCTATCGGCCACGTCCAGAAAGCTGGGAGGCATGATAGTGCGCAAAATAAAGACGAAAATGAATTATCTAGCGCCACAAAAGACACGCAAAACAAAAAATCCAATCAGCCTTCTTCACCTGAAGAGATTAAAAAAACACTGGCTAATATTGGCTCAGCCATTGATTTATCAGGCCAAGATAATATTATTAAACCAACCGACACACGAACCTTAAGAGCGCTTTCTGCCTATAATCAGGCATTCAATGCACCGCTGCAAGACCAACGTGCTCAATTGATAACAGGAATAGATGCTTACGCCTGATCACCCCTACCTTCATCTACTATGAAACAGCTTTTCGAATTTTTCCCTATTCTTTTATTTTTTATTGCGTTTAAAATTTACGATATTTATGTCGCTACTGCTGTTGTTATTGTGGCGACGGTTATTCAGGTGGCTTATGCCTGGTTTAAACACCGCAAGGTTGAAACCATGCAATGGATCACTCTGGGCTTGATTCTGGTAATGGGTGGCGCAACGCTGTATTTGCGGGATGAGCAATTTATCAAATGGAAGCTCTCCATCATAGAGTGGCTGTTTGGCGCAGCCTTTTTAGGCAGTCAATTTGTTGGTAAAAAACCCTTCATTGAAAAAATGTTGTCCGGCAGCTTAACCTTGCCCACCTTGATCTGGAGACGATTAAACACCCTATGGGGCTGCTTTTTTATCAGCGTAGGCTTTATCAACCTGTATGTGATGTACAATTACAATACCGATGATTGGGTTACTTTTAAAACATTTGGCGTACCGGCTTTAATGGTTGTTTTTATTTTGCTGCAAATGGTTTTTTTATATAAACACATCCCCGATACAGAGGAATAAACAGTGCTATACGCCATTATCAGTGAAGATGTAGCGGACAGTCTTGACAAAAGACTATCCGTACGCCCGGCGCACCTTCAGCGACTGCAAGCTCTACAGGACGCCGGACGACTGGTGTTAGCAGGCCCCCATCCCTCAATTGACAGTGATAATCCCGGTGCAGCCGGTTTTACCGGCAGCCTGGTAGTTGCCGAATTTGACAATCTGACAGATGCCCAACAATGGGCTGACGTTGATCCCTACATCAGTGCCGGGGTTTATGCCAAGGTTACCGTTAAACCATTTAAAAAGGTCTTTCCACAATGACATCCGAACTCATTAAGCAACTGTTAAATGACGCTTTTAAACCGGAGCTTCTAGAAATTATCGATAACAGTGCGGCTCATGCCGGACATGCCGGCGCACGAAGCGGTGGCGGACACTATCATGTTTCTATTGTCGCTGAAATTTTTGAAGGCCGATCTTTAGTTCAGCGACACCAGCTTATTTACAACGCGCTGGGCGACATGATGAAACAACAAATTCATGCCCTAGGCATTAATGCTCTCTCACCCTCTGAAGAACCCAAAGGAAGATTATAAATGAAGAAAAAATTCATCCCTCTGCTTGTCGCCGGCACAGCATTGATAGCCGGCTGTAATCAGGAAAAAGCCGCCGATACCGGTAGCACTCCCGCGACAACAGCCGCGCCTGCAATTAATAAAGCCGATGCTGTCGCTGTTGTTAATGGTCAGTATATCGCTAAATCAGCGCTTGAAACCTTGGAAAAAGAAGTCGCCGAACGTAGCCACGGCCAAACGTTTCCTAAAGAGAAATTGATTGAAGAACTCGTTCAACGTGAATTACTGGTTCAAGACGCTACGCAAAAACAGTTGGATAAATCACCTGAACTTGTAGCGCAACTTGAAGCCGCTAAAAAAGCATTACTGACCCAAGCCGATTTGCAAAACTTCATCAAAGCCAATCCGGTGACCGACGCAGAAATCAAAGCCGAATACGACAGCAAAGTCGCCGCTGAAAAGGGAACCGAGTTTAAAGCGAGTCACATTCTGGTTAAAACCGAAGCCGAAGCTAAAAAGCTGATTGCCGAATTGGATAAGGGCGCGGATTTTGCTAAGTTAGCCAACAAGAATTCATTAGACGCTAAAGAATCGCAAAATGGCGGTGATTTAGGTTGGTTTTCTGCCGCGCAAATGGTTGCGCCTTTCTCTGAAGCAGTAGCGGCACTGGAAAAAGGCAAATACAGTAAAGAACCTGTTAAGACTCAGTTTGGCTTTCATGTAATTCTGAAAGAAGATTCCCGTCCGGTAACGCCTCCACCTCTGGAAGCTGTTAAAGAGCAATTGACACCATTCCTGCAACGTAAAAAAGTCCAGGGCATGATAGAAGAATTGCGCAAACAGGCAAAAGTAGAAGTTTTGGTGCCGCTGACTGACGAAGCACCCAAAGCTGAAGCGGCTCCTGCTCCGGCAGCAGAACCGGCAACGCCAACCGCAGAACAAGCACCGGTCGCGGCTGAGCCTGCTAAGGCTGTTGAAACGCCTGCTCCTGCAACAGCCGAAGAGAAACCGGCTACCCCTGCGGCAGAACCGGCCAAAGCCGCCGAATCCGCACCCGCAGCACCGGCAGAAACCAAGAAATAAGCGTTACGGTTATACAAAAAAGGGCGGTTCATCCGCCCTTTTTTATGTAATTTTTTCCAGATACTGCACTATAAACTGCACGCTGCGATTGCCTCTGAATTCATTAATGTCCAGCTTGTAAGCCGCCTTAATGTGCCTCAAACCCAGCCAGCTCTCCGGCTTATCCACATAAAAAGCAATTGCATCGATCAACAAATCGCCGAACGGTTTTCTCAGTACTAATTTAAGATGGCGCTGCCCGACTATGCGCGATTGAATAACATCGAAAACCCCATCAAAAACAGGTTCGGGAAAGTCCTGTCCCCAAGTGCCTGCGTTTTGCAATAAATCGGCAAACTCAATAGTCATCTCCTGCTCGGTCAACTCGCCATCGGAATAGATAAGCTGCTCCAAGTCGATAGTCGCTAGACGCTTTCTGACCACAGCATCAAAAGCCAACGCAAAAGGCGGATAGTCGTGCATTTTTATGCTCATGCCTGCGGCCATCGCATGGCCGCCGAACTTACTCAGCAATTTAGGGTGCAGCGCTGCAATATCACTCAATACATCGCGAATATGAACGCCGGGGATCGAGCGCGCCGAACCTTTTATCTCATCTTTCCCGGCAGGCGCAAATGCGATAACGGGACGATGCAATTGATCTTTAATCCGCGATGCCAAAATGCCGATAACGCCTTGATGCCAGTTGGCGTCGAACAAGCAGACGCCCGCAGGCAAATGGTGCTCGTCGAGCTTTTTCATTTCACCTAACAAAGCCATCGCTTCGTTCTTCATTTGACCTTCAATTTCCCGCCGATCATTGTTCAGCTCATCGAGCTGCAAGGCCATTTCTTTTGCCAGAAGCGGATCTTCGGTTAACAGGCATTGAATTCCCAGCGACATGTCATCCATGCGTCCGGCTGCATTAAGCCTTGGCCCCAACGCAAAGCCCAAATCGGAGGCGAAAATCGATTCAGGCCTTCTGCCCGATACCTCGATAAGCGCATTAATTCCCGGATGCGAACGTTTCATGCGTATTCTTAATAAGCCTTGATGCACCAATACCCGGTTGATCTGATCGAGCGCCACCACGTCGGCGACCGTACCCAGTGCGACATAATCAAGCAACTGCGCGAGATTGGGTTCCTGACGCTGATTAAGCTCGAACCAGTTTTTTTCTCTTAACCGGCTCCTTAAAGCCATTAATACATAAAAAATAACGCCGACACCGGCCAATGCGCCGCTGGGGAATTTATCATCGACCAGATTGGGATTTACAATGGCATCGGCAATAGGTAATTCATGAGCCGGTAAATGATGATCGGTAATCAGGACTTTTATGCCCAGCTCTTTGGCCACCCTAACCCCGTCTATGCTCGATATGCCGTTATCGACGGTAATAATGACATCAGGATTTTGCTGTTTAACCAAGCCGACAATTTCAGGCGTCAAGCCGTAACCGTATTCAAAGCGGTTGGGCACGACGAATGTTACTTCCCCTGCCCCCAGTAACTTCAAGCCCTTGATAGCCACCGCACAGCTGGTTGCGCCGTCGGCATCGAAATCGGCCACAATGCAAATCCGTTGTTGCTGATTGATCGCGGTGATCAGATGCTCCACCATCTCGTTCATACCCGATAGTAGCCACGGCGATGGCAGTTTCGCCAGCGTCCTGTCCAGGTCCGCTTCCGAAGTTAAGCCCCTGGCTAAAAAAATACGTTCCAGTACCGGGTGCATTTCACCCAATTTAGCGCGTTTTTTTTGAACAGGACGGGTAACGATGGTTTTTTTTACGCCTTGATAATACATGGGTTTCCAATAAAAAAGCCGACATTGGTCGGCTTTAAATTTTACAAAAATTCACCACGAAGACACGAAGAACACAAAGGTTTTATTGAAAACTTAACGTAGGGCGTGCCGTGCGCGCCAAAAGATAGAAGGTTGGGCTTCGATAAATCCCTAACGCTCAAAAAAGGTACGCACAGTGAACTTTGCTTAGCTATGTAAATAGCTTAACAAACCACGGCATAGCCTCAGCCGCAATAATAACGCCAAGCATCCATTTTACCAGCATCAACTCCCCTCCCATACGCGTATCGAGCTTGTCAATGCGTGACTCTAATCTTAATTCAGTATCTTTAAGATCGCGCTTGGTTGCTAAATCAGCTTCACCGGATGCATCACGGAAAGCTTCCGACATTGCTTTGGCTTGTTCTTCGGGTACACCCGCAGATTTTAGTTTTTCAACGAATTTAAGCGTATCAAATGTCACAGCCGTCATAACGCATCTCCTGAAAAATAACTATCTGTAAAGTGTAAGCTACCCATGTAATCCGAACAAGAGCGCATTCGCACACTATTGACGAACACCGTTTTCGTAAGTCGAATATGCCGACATCGCCATCGGCTTTACATTATTTGATCGTTCGTTGCTGAGCTTGGGAACCAGCGAAACCCGCCTTACAGCTTTAGGTTAACTGACTAATATCAAGATATTTTTTAAACTTCTGCTTTGCTGGTTCGAACTGATTTATTAACCACTTAAGCTCAACACGCTTCCCATCAACAATTTTTTGATGATTGTATCCATCTGGCTTATCCTGCGTATTATCACGGTATTGTTCAGACCAGCATTGAAGATTTACACCCCGTTCATATATTTCGTTTATGTAATCAGTAATTTCTGACTTAAACAAAAAATCCGCTTCTGAAACGGCTCTGTAAAATCTCGACAGCTCTTCGTAACTAGCTTTTCCAGCTCGAATAATACTAAGAATTTGCCGAACCTCCTCGTATACTTTTAAGCGGCGGTCATAAAGATCAAGACCTAACTTTTGCTTATTTGTCTTCCACTGTTGATACGCAATGTATGTTGCAACAACAGCAATTATTGGCGTAAGTAAAGTTTTTGAGATCTCAGCGAATTGCTCAATGCACATTTATGAATCCAAAATAATATAAAAACAACATATAAAATGAGTTGAGCAATAGCGGAACCAATCTCTAAGCGGGACGGGGGTTGCAAAACCGTCCCTAACGTTTCCACGACACCTGAACAAAGTGGTTACATTAAACAAACGCAAAACGTTTCGGACAGGGCAACATGCCCCGTCCGGCTGTCGCACCATGAAGACACGAAGAACATGAAGTTTTTGCCTTATTTTTCTTCGTGAGCTTCGTGTCTTCGTGGTGAAATTTGTCTTTATAAACAATCCAAAATAGCCCTTTTAACCGCATCCAGACTGGCTTCTATCGTCACCGGATGTGCGGCGGCGCATTGCGAGATAGCGGTATCGGGATCTTTCAAGCCGTTACCGGTTAAGGTGCAGACAATCTTGCTGCCTTCGGGGATTTTTCCTGAACCGATGTCCAGCAAGGCCCCTGCCAAAGATGTCGCCGAGGCCGGTTCGCAAAAGATGCCCTCATACTGGGACAGCATTTTTTGCGCGGCTAGAATCTGTTCGTCGGTGAATTTGTCGAACCAGCCGCCGGATTCTTTTTGTGCAGTCCAGGCAAAATCCCAGGATTGCGGATGGCCGATGCGTATCGCGGTGGCTATGGTTTCCGGCTCGTCGATCATGTGACCGGCGACGAACGGCGCAGCGCCTGCCGCCTGATACCCGCACATAACCGGGCGAGTACTGCACACGCGACTGGCGGCATATTCGCTATAACCTTTCCAGTAGGCGGTAATATTTCCGGCATTGCCGACCGGCAGACAGTGATAGTCAGGCGCAAAACCGAGGTCGTCGACGATTTCAAAGGCGGCGGTTTTTTGTCCGTCAATCCTGAACGGGTTGATCGAGTTAACGATAGTGACCGGCGCATGTTCGGCGACTTCCTTAACCAGTGCCATGCCTTTATCGAAGTTGCCGTTAATCTGGATAATTTCAGCGCCGTACATCAGGGTTTGCGCCAGCTTGCCTTGGGCGATCTTGCCGTCGGGAATCAACACGAAAGCTTTGATACCGGCGCGCGCCGCATAGGCTGCCGCAGCGGCCGAGGTGTTACCGGTCGAGGCGCAGATAATGGCTTGACTGCCTTCTTCCACGGCCTTGGTAACCGCCATGGTCATGCCGCGATCTTTAAACGAACCGGTCGGGTTCAGGCCTTCAAACTTAACGTAAATATCAACATCCTTACCGATCAATCGGGGAATGTTTTGTAGTTGAATCATCGGCGTATTGCCTTCGTTCAAGCTGATGATGCGGGTGTTCGCGCTGACCGGCAGACGGTCTCTGTAGCGTTCAATCAAGCCGGTGTAGTGTTTTTGCGTAGACATGTTTTATTTATCCCAAAGTTTCCAGACGGATGCGGTTGACTTTACCGCTAACGGTTTTTAACGCTTCAATTTCAGCGATAGCCGCGTTCATTTCTTTTTCCAGCGTGATTTGCGTCAGTATGATAATCGGCACCGACGTTTCGTTAGTCAGCGGCACTTTCTGACTGATGGCTTCAATGCTGATTTGATGCTCGGCTAGAATGCGAGTCACTTCAGCCAAAACGCCCGGCTTATCTTCGGCATTCAGCCGCAAATAATAAGCGGTTCTGAACATGTCAGCAGGCAATACCGGTATGTCGGCCAAGGCATTGGCCTGAAAAGCCAAATGAGGCACGCGGTTTTCAGGGTCGCTGGTTAAAGCTCTGACCACATCGATCACATCGGCAACAACAGAAGACGCAGTCGGTTCGGCTCCGGCTCCGGCGCCGTAATAAAGCGTCGGTCCGACCGCATCGCCTTTAACCAGAACGGCATTCATCACGCCGTTAACGTTGGCAATCAGACGACGCTCGGGAATCAGCGTCGGATGCACTCTTAATTCGATGCCTTCCGGCGTTTTGCGGGCGATGCCCAAATGCTTGATGCGATAACCCAACTGTTCCGCGTACTCGACATCGGTACGGGTAATTTTGGTAATGCCTTCGGTAAAAACCTTGTCGAACTGCAACGGAATGCCAAAAGCGATCGAGGCCAGGATGGTCAATTTATGACCGGCGTCGATGCCTTCCACATCGAAAGTAGGATCGGCTTCCGCATAGCCCAGAGCTTGCGCTTCGGCTAAGACGTCGGCAAAATCACGGCCCTTATCGCGCATTTCGGTCAGGATGAAGTTGCCTGTGCCGTTGATGATGCCCGCCAACCACTCGATTTGGTTGCCGCTTAAGCCTTCGCGTATCGCTTTGATAATGGGGATGCCGCCGGCGACAGCGGCTTCGAAGGCGACGATGACGCCTTTTTCGCTGGCTTTGGCGAAAATCTCGTTGCCGTGCAACGCAATCAGCGACTTATTAGCGGTAACGACATGCTTGCCGTTTTCTATGGCTTTCAACACCATGTCTTTGACCGGCCCTGCCCCGCCGATCAATTCCAGAATAATTTCAATTTCCGGATCATTGATGATTTCAAAAGGATCGGTTGTTAAGGCGATGCCTTGCGTATCGCAAATACGCTGCTTGTTTAAATCCTTGGCCGAAGCACGGGTGATAATGATTTCACGACCTGCCCTGCGGGCGATTTCCGCCGCATTGCGTTTCAACACATTGACGGTGCCGCCACCGACAGTTCCTAATCCTAATACGCCTACTTTTACCGGTTTCAAATCCAACTCCAGTTAAAAAATTATTATTGTTCCATGCCTTAATTTAAGGGCGATAATGGAAATGCACACTTAACAAATAAGCTCCAGCCTTTTTTCTATCCGCTGGATACGTTCAATAATTTTATCGATAGTCACTTGCTGCCTCGCATCGGTTTCATCGCCATGGGCCACTTCATGTTTAACAGAAACCGTTGCTAATTCAAGACTGGACATACGATGTTTAAGATCGGACATATCATCGGCTATTTGGTCGACCCTACTGCGAATATGGCGCAAATGTTCCAAAACTATATTTTCTACGTTGTCTGACATATTAACCCCCAAATTATTGAGTTAGAACTCGCCCGATTATATAACCTTGTCTTTCTTCATCATATTGCGTATGCCGCGAACCGCTTGGCGGGTACGGTGTTCATTCTCGATCAGGCCGAACCTGACATGATCGTCGCCATGCTGTCCGAAGCCGACGCCCGGCGAAACCGCCACTTTGGCTTCCGCCAGCAGTTTTTTGGAAAATTCCAGAGAACCCATATGTTGATACGCTTCGGGAATGCGCGCCCAGACAAACATGGTGGCTTTGGGTTTTTCGACCGGCCAGCCTGCTGCCGCTAAGCCGTCGCACAGCACGTCGCGTCTTTTGCGGTACATCTCGGCAATCTCGGCAACGCAGTCCTGCGGGCCTTCCAAAGCGGCAATCGCGGCAATTTGAATCGGCGTAAAGGTGCCGTAATCCAGATAAGATTTAATGCGGGCCAACGCGGAAACCAGTTCTTTGTTGCCGCACATGAAACCCACACGCCAGCCCGGCATGTTGTAACTTTTCGACAATGAAAAAAACTCGACCGCGATGTCTTTTGCGCCTTCGACCTGAAGAATCGACGGCGCTTTGTAGCCGTCGAAAACGATATCCGCATAAGCAATATCCTGCACCACCCAGATATTATGTTCTTTGGCGACAGCGATAATTTTCTCGAAAAAATCCAACTCCACGCACTGGCTGGTCGGATTGCCGGGAAAATTAAGAATCAGCATTTTCGGCTTGGGCCATGAATCGATAATGGCTTTATGCAGTTCTTCGAAGAAATCGCCTCCTGGAATCATCGGCACATGCCTGAGATCGGCGCCGGCAATCACCACGCCATAAGGATGGATCGGATAAGCGGGATTAGGCACCAACACCACATCGCCCGGTCCTAAAGTCGCCAAGGCCAAATGCGCCAAGCCTTCTTTTGAGCCGATGGTGACAATGGCTTCGGTTTCCGGGTCCAAATCGACATCAAAACGGTTTTTGTACCAGGTGCAGATGGCTTTTCTTAACCGGGGTATGCCCTTGGAAACCGAATAACGATGGGTATCGGGACGCTGGGCAGACTCGATCAATTTAGTCACGATATGGTCGGGCGTGGCCTGATCGGGATTACCCATGCCGAAATCGATAATATCTTCCCCTGCCGCGCGAGCTTTGGCTTTCAGATCGGTAACAATATTAAAAACGTAGGGAGGTAAACGACTTATTCTTTGAAATTGTTCCATTGACTGCTCTTGAAAAACCGGTGTTTAAGTTAAAGTAAAAAAATGCTGCCCAAAGTACTGTTATTAATAAGCCATGTCAAACCGAAACAGCCTTGTCTGCCGGAATAAGGCCGTCCGGCGAAACGCCATGCCAAATGAAAAAAGTACCCGGACAGGCTAGCAATTCAAGCGTAATACTTGCTCCACGCGTAACAAATCTTCTTGGGTATCGACACCGGCCGCCGGTGTCCGGTCTACGATTTCCACCCGAATAGCTTCGCCGTGCCACAGTATTCTCAACTGCTCCAGGGATTCGACCGACTCAAGCGTCGATGCATCCCATAGGCAATAGCGATTTAAAAAATCGACCGTGTAAGCGTACATGCCGATATGCCTGAGATGAGGCAGTTTCCCCGAGGACGAGCCGCCTGACCGGGTAAACGCATCCCTTTCCCAGGGAATGGGGGCACGACTAAAATAAAGCGCGTAACCGGCATGATTCAAAACCACTTTGACGGCGTTGGGATTAAAAATCTCTTCGGGATCGGTGATTTTAGCCGCGAGCGTAGCGATGCCCGCCTGCTTTTGACCGGCTAAAGCCGTAGCGACATCACGGATATAGGCTGGCGGAATCAGCGGTTCATCGCCTTGCAGATTGACGATGATTTCATCACCGGCCCAGCCGCAAAGCCTTGCGACCTCGGCAATTCTTTCCGTGCCGCTTTGATGGTCGGCGCGGGTTATGACCGCTTTAATGCCCAAATCAGCAACAGCCTGAAAAATCCGTTCATCATCGGTGGCGACAATGATTTCATCGGCATCGGCTTCCTGCGCGCGTTCGCAGACATGCGCAATCATCGGCTTGCCCGCAATATTCAGCAACGGCTTACCCGGCAATCTTGTCGACCCGTATCTTGCCGGGATGACGACTTTAAAACGCACACTCATTTTTTTAATGCGTCGATTTCGTCGCTGGTTAATTCGCGGGCTTCATCTTCCAACATGACCGGAATATCGTCACGGATAGGGAAAGCGATACGGTCGGCTTTGCAGATAAGTTCCTGCTTGGACTTGTCATAAATCAACGGGCTTTTGCATAAAGGACAGGCCAGAATATCAAGCAGTTTTTTATCTATCATGGTTTTCTCGTAGTTGAAGTAAGTGGCAAAACTCGCCTTTCAGGCATTTTACAGCATTTTACAGCATTTTTAAGTCGCCTGTTTTATGCACCAAGCATCTCGCAGCTCGCCTAAGCTAAATCGACAGGGATTGTTAATCTATGATCAAATAAGATCAGCTAAAGACAGGATTTTTCCAGGCATTCGAGGAGTCAGCATGACTGCGCTATCGCTGTGTTTATATTGCATGATTCAGGCTATCGCCTTGCTCGTTGCGGCGAACGGTGCGCCGGTGCTTATCAACAAAGTACTGGGCAAGCGCTGGGCATGGCCGGTGGATAATAAGTTAAAACTGCGCGACGGACGTCGCTTGTTCGGCAACGCTAAAACCTGGCGCGGCCTGTGCTCGGCTATTTGCTTTACAACCCTGTTAGCCTTTTTTAGCGGGATAGCACCTTTGACGGGGGCATTATTCGGCGCTTTGGCAATGGCCGGAGATTTGCTGGCAAGCTTTATCAAACGCCGAATGGGACGCGCTGAAAGCAGTCGAGCGCGCGGTCTTGACACGGTGCCCGAGTCCTTGTTACCGACATTGCTGTTAAAAGAGCCGCTAGCATTGAGCCTGATCGACATCATCCTGATTGTGGCGCTTTTTTTCCTGATTGAGGAATCGATCTCACCGGTTCTTTACCGGTTACATATCCGCAAGCGGCCTTATTAGCGGCTATTCCGCGCAACTAATAAAAAGCATGGTCCACGAAAAGCACGAAAGGCACGAAAAAATGGCAGCAACATAAAGCATAATGCACTTTCTGTCACAATGGACACAAATAAGGACACCGATACTGAACTGCTTAAAAATAACAGTGGAACGGCTTATACTGTTAAGCATTTTCGTGCTTTTCGTGTCTTTCGTGGAAAATATTTATCAGACTAAAAGCGTATGCTACGAATATTAACTTACAACATCCATAAAGGTTTTAATGTCGGCAATCGGCGCTTTGTGCTGCACCAGATTCGGGATGCCTTGATAGCCGCGGATGCCGATTTGATGTTCTTGCAGGAAATGCAGGGGGCGCACCTGCGCCATGAGCAAAAAATCGCCGATTGGCCGGTTTTATCCCAGCTTGAGTTTCTCGCTGAAAATACCTGGCCTTTTCACGCCTACGGCAAGAATGCGATTTACAATGCGGGTCATCACGGCAATGCCATCCTCAGCAAGCACCCGTTCGAGCGCTGGGAAAACATCAACGTATCGCCTTTTCCCTGGGCCAGTCGCAGCCTGTTACATGGCATTATCCGATTGCCGGGAAGCAATCAGGATGTGCATATCGTGTGCATTCATTTCGGCTTGACCGGCAAAGAGCGCCGCCTTCAGATTAGCAAGCTGTGCTCGCGTATCGACAGTCATGTGCCGCATGATGCGCCACTAATCATCGCCGGTGACTTTAACGACTGGCTGGGACAGGCCGATCGGCTGTTCCATGACCATCTGGGCTTGCAGGAGGTTTTTCGCGAAACCCACGGCCGCTATGCGCGAAGCTTTCCGGCCTGGATGCCTTTTTTACCGATGGACCGCATTTATTATCGCGGTTTAACGCCGGTATCCTGCGAACGCTTAAGCCACGCGCCTTGGCATTCGCTTTCAGACCATGCGCCATTAACCGCCTCGTTTACCTTATGAACAACGCAACCTCCAAACTGACTTTACCCAATCTGCTGACCGGATTCCGCTTTGTCGCTGCACCGGTATTGCTGTGGTTAGCATGGCATGGATACGGCATTGTCTTTATGGAACTGTTAGCGATTACCTTTCTTACCGACTTGCTCGACGGCATGGCGGCCCGGCTGACCGGACAAGTTACCCCGTTTGGCGCGGCTCTTGACAGCTGGGCGGATGTCATCACTTATCTGACCATCGCCTTGTGTTGCTGGTGGCTGTGGCCTGACGTGGTGAGCAAAGAACTGCTTTATGTCGGCCTGATTGTCGCCAGCTGCCTGCTGCCTGCCCTTGCCGGCATGCTCAAATTCGGCTGCTTTACCAGCTATCACACTTGGGCAGTCAAAATCGCCGCCGTCGCTATGGGCCTGACCTTGTATATGCTGTTTCTGGGCGGTCCGGCATGGCCGTTTCGAGTAGCGGCCGTGGTCTGCATCGTTGCCGCCGTTGAAGAAATCGCAATCACCCTGCTGTTGCCTAAGCCCGAATCCAATCTGCGTTCGGTGTGGGATGTGTTAAAGCGTTCTTCGCGGGCTGATCGCCAGCCATAACCGCACCCAATTCCTATAGACGAGCACCATTCCCGTTAATCATCATTTATCATTTAATGTCTACGCAATTGTTAAAACAACACCCGCCAAAAGAACAGCAAGAGGCTAAATTAACGCTTGAACAGGTATTGCGTTGGTTGCAAGACGACGAGGTGATTGCGGACGCGGACCTTGAAAAATGCCGACTATACGGGAGATCTTCCAGCAGCCAAGCCAAACATCCGCTCAATATCGTTGTCGAATGCGGAGTAACCGACCAAACTCAGCTTGGAAAACCTTTAACCCTTGAAAACTTAACCCAGTGGTTGGCAAAAAAAGTCAATCTGCCCTATTACTACATCGATCCGTTAAAAATCGACATCCCTTCAGTGACCTTAATTTACAGTCACGCTTATGCGGCAAATTACAACATCCTGCCGATTAAAGTGAGCAAAGATGAAGCCGTCATTGCTACCGCTGAACCTTACATTCGGACGTGGGAAGCGGACTTGAAAAAAATCCAGCCGGGCCAAATAACCCGTGTGTTGGCTAATCCGGATGAAATAAAACGTTATTTGAGCGAGTTTTACGCGTTTGCAAAATCCTTAAAAGGAGCGACCGATAATTCCGCTAATCATTCAACCAGCACCCTCTATAATTTTGAACAATTGGTTGAGTTGGGCCAGATCAATAACCTCGATGCGGAAAATCAGCACATTGTTAATTTGGTCAACTGGTTGATGCAATACGCGTTCGATCAGCGTGCCAGCGATATTCATATCGAACCTCGCCGCAATCAAGGCAATGTGCGCTTTAGAATCGACGGCATATTGCATGACGTCTATCAGCTACCGGCCGCCATCATGAATCCGGTGATGAGCCGGTTAAAAATTCTCGGCAGGATGAACATTGCCGAAAAAAGATTGCCCCAGGATGGCCGCATTAAAACGCATCTATCCGGAAAAAAAGAAATTGAATTACGACTTTCCACCATGCCCAGCGCGTTCGGCGAAAAAATGGTCATGCGCGTGTTCGATCCGGAAGTACTGACGCGCGATTATAAACAGCTGGGTTTTAACAATCATGAAAAGACAACCTGGAACAGATTGATCCAGCACTCGCACGGCATCATCCTGGTCACCGGGCCTACCGGCTCAGGAAAAACCACAACGCTGTATTCAACCCTTAAACATCTGGCTACACCGGAAGTCAACCTATGCACCGTTGAAGACCCGATCGAACAGATCGAACCCAGCTTTAACCAGCTGCAAGTTAAAGCAGGCATCGGGCTGACTTTTGCCAGCGGCATACGCGCGTTAATGCGCCAGGACCCCGACATTATTATGGTCGGCGAAATCCGCGACCTTGAAACGGCGGAAATGGCGATTCAGGCTTCCCTTACCGGCCATTTGGTGTTTTCCACTTTGCATACCAATAATGCGCCCTCGGCGGTGGTTCGTTTGCTGGATATTGGCGTGCCCGCTTACTTGATTCAACTGACTTTATTAGGCGTGATGGCGCAACGCCTGGTGCGGGTTTTATGCAGGAACTGTAAAAAACAGGTCGGCATAGACGATGAACAGTGGTCTCGATTAATCACGCCCTATAAGGCGGCAACGCCTGCCTATATATACGAAGCGGTAGGCTGTAAAGAGTGCAGATACACCGGCTATTCGGGCAGAATCGGCATTTATGAAATATTCAGTAACTCGGCGGCGCTGAAAAAGCTAATGGTCAGCGGTTGCGACAGTGCCGTGCTGCAAAAACAAGCCATGCTTGAAGGCATGAGACCCTTGCGCCTCAGCGCGGCCGAAAAAGTAGCTTCGGGGATAACCAGTATTGACGAAATGTTAAGAGTCACGCCTGAAAACATTGAAGATTGATGGGTCCCCCCAAATCAGGCTTCTTTTGCATTGGCTAACTGCGGCACACCCTCGTATCTTACCATTTACTTTTGATGACAAAAAACGGGATAACGCAGCCAGCCAATACGCAAATAAGCAATACCGCCCACGCCGTTTGATTCCAGTCTACCGGATAAATATCGGCTTTGACCGGCTGGCTGATGCCGGGAATGCTGGGCAAATCGCCATCGCCGCCATCGACTTTTAATTGCGCCTTCATGCCTTTTTCCATATGCTGCGCCAGTTCGCAATGCACGAGGTAAGTTTTTTTCTGGCTGGGTACAATCAATGAAGCCTTCAATTCGCCTTGTCCGTAGAGTTCCAGATGAAACATGCCCTGAGGGTATATATAGCCCGGCAAGCCGTGAATCATTAACTGATGGCGGATTTGATCATCGTTGATGAAGGTGATATTGATCCGGGAACAGGGCTTGACATCCCATTCCTGATTGTCGAATGCGAACATTTTGCCGGGGAATTTCAGCGCGTGTTTCTGACCGGCATGGACGGTGATGTCGACGTCGCCGGAAATCTTCGGGCAGTCCTTGGGCAGATTGTCGCTGTTGGCGTTCATGATCATGCCTTTTTCATCCATCATCATGCTGCCGTGATGCATCATGGCCATGGTCTCATCCGCAAGCGCCGCATGGGCATGCAAGCCCAGCATCAACAAGAGTGTTGGTAAAAATCTCATAGCTTTTGTTTCCGTTTATAAACCAGCGCCATAACAATAATCAGTCCTATGGCTAAACCTGCCGCCAAGCTGAAAATGATGATCCGGACATAATCAGGGGCAATTAGCCCGGCTTCACCGAGTAGCGGCGCAAAATCGCCTTCAGCCCAGACCGCTTGTTTTTTGGCGTAATAATCTTTGTTAAAGACTTGATCGAGCAGGGCGTCATGCATAAGCGGCATGCCTTGCTCATCAAGCAACGGTTTATAGGCCAGGATAGCCATGTTTCCTCCGGGTTCCATGCCGTCGGTGGTGGTGCCGGTCGGCACATGGTCGTGAAACATCCACAGGCCGGGGCCGTAACTGTCCAAACCGTTGTTCTGGGTGCGCAGGCGCAAATCCAGCCGTTGCGCCGGAGCGATGTCGAATACGTCCCGCGTGATCTGCGCTGCGGCCGGTTGTTCAACACCGTCATAAGCGGTGATGGTGGCTTTATGACCGTGGATATGCAGCGCAACCAACGAGCGTTGGGCGTTGGCGACATGCAGTTTTATGTCTTCATTGCCATTGGCGACAACCACCGCGTCCCTCAGCGTGTAGGGGAAGGAATGGCCGTTCAGCATAAAGTAGTTTTCAAACGATTCGGTCATGTTGTATTCGCGGCTCATGCGGTGCGCGATCAGTCTTGGGTCATTCGCGCCCTGGATGATTTGCGCCAGTTTTTTATCGACGGACTGATAATACAGATCGTATTCCTTGCTGTAGGATTTTTGCACGGCGACGGCAGGATGACGCACTTGGCCTGCGCCGATATTAAAAGTTTGCACCCAGTTATTCGGCTGGTTTTCTTCAACGATAAACATGCCGTTCAAGCCCATCATGTAATGCTGGGCGGTTTGTACGTGGCAATGATAAAACATGGTTCCGGCATGCCGGGGCTGGATTTCATACGTGTGGCTTTTGCCGGGGAATACCGGGTGCTCCTCCATGCCGTCGTTGTCGTCGCCGGCCGCGGTTACCCAGGAATGATCGACACCGTGAAGATGGATGGTGTGCGGTAAATAATGGGTGTTTTCCAGCGTGATATAAACTTTGTCGCCCTGTTCAACCCGAATCACCGGCGACGGCGCGCGCAGTAAGGGATTGGCGACCAGCGAGTTGAAGTTTTTAAGCGCCATGCCGCTGGATTTGGGCGCGAATACCCAAAGTCCCGGCTGGATGCCGGGGGCGATATCGTAAGTGTTAATCAGGAAATCGCCGTCGGGACTTGCGCCGTTTAGTTCTACGACTTCGAGTTTGATGCGGATGATGTCGGGGTCGCCGTCGCCATCCACATCGTCGGTCATGGTCAAGGCGTCCTGAGCCAGGTGCGTCTGCATCAAGGTCTGCATCGACACATTGTTGGTGCCTTTGACGGCAGCGGCAATGTCGTAAGGATTGTCCGGTTCGCATGACGGCGCTTCATTAATCTCCACGCCATCGATAACTTGCGCCTGCCGCCACTCGGGATGCTCATTGGAGCAAGGCTTTTCCACTGCAACGGTTTCCGCGGAACGGTTAAAAACGGTTGCAGGCGGAGTAATATCGGCTTTCTGCGAAGAGGTTGGTGCAAAATAAACGGCAACGGCGGCTAAGACAGGGATGGCAAGGAGTATTAATAAAAGAAGGTATCTTTTGGACATATAACGACAGAGAATTTCTACAAAGTGCCGCTATTGTAAATGGCTGCCAAGTTAAAACCTAGGCGCATTTTTAAATGCTGCGAAGGCCTTTTTCATGGGAAGGCCGATGTAATCATAACGAAGCGTCCCTATGCTCGGACCTTTGGGGGTATTTTAAATAGCACCGCAGGGTATTAAACTTGCTATAATTCGGCCAGATTTTTATGTCTATAAGAGGGTCTTTTCTTAAGTGATGCATAAGATTAAAAATGGCCAATCTTTTTCAGCCTTTACTTGTATAAATCTTTACTTGGTATAAAGCATGTCTAATTCGAACTCGTTCAACCCCGATCTTGATTGGACCCAAGTAAGGGAAACGTCAAAAATGCTCATTTTATCGGCTATTCAAGTAGAAGATATGCTGAATGAAGCGGATTTATCGGTCAATACGCTGACAGAATCGTTTACCTCCATCGTTGAACATATGCAGGCTATTAATGACCATCTGCTCGCTCTCGATTCTTGCGAAATAAGAGATGAAGCGCTAACCTGCTGTTCGGAAACTACCGACAAAATTCAGTCATCCATTATCGCATTCCAGTTTTATGATCGGATGCAGCAATGTTTGCAACATGTCACATCGAATCTAAAGGGTTTATCCGAATTGGTGGAAGACCCGGATCGGCTTTATAACCCGACTGAATGGCGGCAATTCCAGCATCAAATCCGTTCCCGATACACAATGGAGTCTGAAAAGCTGATGTTCGACGCCATTGTAGAAGGCAAGTCCGTAGGCGAAGCGCTGGCGATAAAAAACACCCACCAAGAAGAAGACCAGTCCGACAATATAGAGCTTTTTTAATAAACGATGTCACTTAAACGATTAATTATAATTTGCACGCTGCCCTCTTTTCTTGTGGGTTGCGCCGAGTTCTCCGGTTCGCAGCCTCCCGCTCCGCTGTACGGCGGAGCCCAACCGAAGAGTCAAAAACCGGCAGTCGGTCCGCAAAAAAAAGCCAGGTCGCCTAGGACTGCCGCTAAAGAAATTGTTAAGACGCAGCCGCTTAAAGACTTTTCGGCAATCAAGTCCGAACCTTTGGCACCTGCTGCGTTACCGCCCCAGGAAACGCCTTTAGAGCCGACGCCTACCGAGCCTGCTACGATAGAAGCATTGGAGCCGTCATCGCCACCGCCCCCGCCGCCGCCTCCGGAATTAACGCCGTTTGAGCCAATAGAGCCGACGGTTCAGTTATCGCCTGTCGTAGGCGCTTTAGTTTCGGCGGCCAATCAAAACACTAAAGCCGGCGATCTTGATTCGGCAGCAGGAGCCATTGAGCGGGCTATCAGAATTGAACCAAGAAATGCGACATTGTTTTATAAGTTGGCGTTATTAAGGTTGCAACAGTCCAAGCCCCGTTTGGCAGAAGATCTGGCTAAAAAATCCGCTCTACTGGCATCGACGGATAATACCTTGAAAAAACACTGCTGGTTATTGATAACCCATGCCCGAGAAATACAACAGGATTTTGAAGGAGCAAAAGAAGCGAAGGCAAAGGCTGATAGTTTTTAACTGATGTTAGTTACGCATGCTCATAATAAAAGCGTAGTCCACGAAAAACACGAAAATAGTTAAAACACATCAGAACGTTGCTAGGCAGACCTACTTCTTGCCCAACGCCAGGCCAGGGACTATCGGAATGACGACACATCCCGTAAATACTTGCGTAACACGAAGCTTCACCTCCCTGTGCCTGGGTTCCGGCATAACCCACAGGGATGTGGGGAATGCAGATATTGCAGGAGCAAATATCTGTCCCTGCCAGAACCCAGGCATCCCACAGACCTGGGTGTATGACGTAAAGAGCTTGTCTTGGGAGTCTGTGAATGAATGCCGGGGATGACGCCGTCAGCGAGAAACCTACAGCGGATGTTTTTTCGTGCCTTTCGTGCTTTTCGTGGACAATGCGTAACATCAGTTATTAATATTCAATTGCCGCCATTAGCGGTATTCAAATACCGCGTTCTTGCTATTTCTCATTGAAATGAAAAAGCTGCATTGAAATCGCGCCCCCTCATGCCTAGCCCTACCGCTGATTGGGGCGGCGGAAAAACAAAGCATGACCGGCAATAATTAACGGGGAAATATAGCTGTCGTTTCAAAGCAGTATGGGTGCATGATACCGCCATTGGGATGTCGGTCGATAAACCGGCATTTCCGATTATAATTTTCGACTCATTACTCATCGTTAGATATTAAGGCTACAGGTCGACTGTCGCTGTCTTTTCAAATATGTCAGGAGAAAATCCATGAGCAAAATAGACGACGTCAATATTGAAATACAACAGATGCAGCAACAAATGCAAGCCTATTTGCAAATGCATTGGCGGCTGTTTTTGGCGGAAGGTGTTTTCTTTATCTTCCTGGGTCTTTGCGCGATGCTGGTGCCGCAGTTTTTTACGGTGGCGATCGTCGTATTTTTAGGCTGGATTTTGCTGTTCGGCGGAATAGTTCATGTTAGCCGGGCCTTTGTTTTTGACAACATGCCCGGCTTTGGCTGGTGGATGTTCATGGGTATCTTGCAGATTATCGTCGGCTATTTGTTTATCACCAAACCGGTTGCCGGCGCACTGACCTTGACAATGTTGATGACGGTGTTTTTTGCTCTGGAAGGCATTGCCAAAATATCTCTGGCATTGATGATGCGCCCTTTGGCTAACTGGGGATTTATCCTGTTCAGTGGCGTTACCGCTTTGGTTTTTGCACTGATTATCTGGATTAGTTGGTCTGAATCCGCGCATTGGCTGTTGGGTTTGTTTTTAGGCATTAACATGATTTTTCTGGGTTGGTCGCTGGTTAAAATAAGCTTGCATCATAAGGCGCAATAACGTCTGAAAGGCGGTTGTTTATGCAACAAAAACGTAATAAAACACTGGTCGCAAAAGTGTTGATAGTCGGCGCAGTCATCGCCATTGTCAGCTATTTGTTTCATCCCGGCGTTGGGCAACTCAGCGTGATGCTTAACGGCGAACCTGTTGCAGAGCCGCTGGTTCGCTTTGCCGCCGTGCCGACATTTCTGTTGATCATGGTTGTCACCGGCGTATTGATGGTGCTGCTGTTTTTAGGCATCGGCGTGTTTATGTTTTTGTTCGCCATGTTCGTTGCATGCCTGGGAGTTTTTATCATGGCGCCTTATTTTTGGCCGGTGCTGGTTATTATCTTATTGATAACAATGCTGATGACTGTGGATAACGGCAACAGAGACTGAATAGTTGCTCTGCCCATTTGCCTGCTCAGGCGTTACAATACGCGCCATCACGGTTAACTTATCAGTCTTATTCAATCAGGCATGGCTATGGAAAAAATAAAGGTTCTGTTCATCTGTATGGGCAATATTTGCCGGTCGCCCACGGCTGAAGGCGTTTTTACAAAATTGGTCAGGGATCACGATTTGGACGCGCATTTCACTATTGACTCGGCCGGTACTCATGCGCACCATGTCGGCAATGAGCCCGACTTGCGTTCGCAATCGGCAGCGCTTGAGCGGGGCATCGATTTGTCTAATTTGCGGGCCAGAAAAGTCGTTTACGGCGATTTCGAGGATTTCGATTTTTTGCTGGCTATGGATGATGAAAATTATTCAATACTGATTAGCGCCTGTCCCGAGCAATATAAAACCAAAATCAAATATTTTCTCGATTACGCACCGCACCTGAATGAGCGTCAGGTACCCGATCCGTATTATGGCGGCGCATACGGTTTTGAACGGGTGCTGGATATGATAGAAGAGGCCTCTGCCGGTTTTTTAAAAACCTTGCAGGAATCAGGCAGCATTAAACGAAAAGGATAAGCTCATGGCAATAGTATCGAATACCGTAATTTATCTGGATGGCGATGTGGTGCTGGAAGCTTTTTTTGCGTTTGATGATGCGTTTTCAGGTCGAAGGCCGGCGGTTTTAATTAACCATACCTGGGCCGGCCGGGATGAGTTTGTTGCCGAAAAAGCCAAAAAACTCGCCGCCTTAGGCTATGTCGGCTTTGCGGTTGATATGTACGGCAAAGGCGTTTTAGGCACAAGCCAGGAAGAAAACATGACGCTGATGCAGCCTTTTATGGCGGATCGGGCCATGCTGCAAAAGCGCATGAAAGCGGCTTTGTCCGCTGTGAAGCTGATGCCGTGGGTTGACGATAGCAAAATCGCCGCAATCGGTTTTTGTTTTGGCGGCTTGTGTTCGCTTGACCTTGCCAGAACGGGCGTCGACATTAAAGGCGTGGTCAGTTTTCATGGTCTGCTGAATGCGCCGGATAATGCCCAGAGCATCGCCATCAAGGCAAAAATACTGGCTTTGTGCGGGCGGGATGATCCGCTGGTTCCAACTGAGCAAGTGCTTGCCTTTGAGCAGGAAATGACCGACGCCGGCGCAGACTGGCAGCTGCATACTTACGGCCATACCCTACATGGATTCACCAATCCGCTCGCCAATAATCCGGCATTCGGCACTGTCTATCAGCCCGCCGCAGACCGACGCTCATGGATTACTATGCAGAATTTTTTGACCGAAATATTCGCCTGATAATAAACGCCGGAAAAACGGAATCTTAAAGCCTGCCAATATGGACTGCGCCCACCCATTAGTTGCCTCGATATAAAATGCTATCAGCTTCGACACTATTGAGACAATTTGCTATAATCGCAGGCTTATTTCATGTCATGTAGTCACACTTAAACAAAAAAAATCAAGGAAAGTGTGTTTGTACTTAGTCACGAAACCATGCCGGTATCTAATTAACGGCACACTGTGTATATAGGGATCAATGTCAAACTTCGCTAAAGAAATAATACCTGTTAATCTCGAAGACGAGATGAAACAGTCCTATCTCGATTACGCCATGAGCGTTATCGTCGGTCGAGCCCTTCCGGATGTCAGAGACGGTCTTAAACCGGTTCATCGCCGTGTGTTGTATGCGATGAGCGAGTTAGGCAATGACTGGAACAAACCTTATAAAAAATCGGCGCGTGTCGTCGGTGACGTGATCGGTAAATATCACCCGCATGGCGATACCGCGGTTTACGACACGATGGTGCGGATGGCGCAGAACTTCTCGATGCGCTATATGCTGATCGACGGACAGGGCAATTTCGGTTCGGTTGACGGCGATTCGCCTGCGGCGATGCGTTACACCGAAGTGCGCATGTCGAAAATCGCCCATGAATTGCTGGCCGACTTAGACAAAGAAACAGTCGATTTTGCGCCCAACTATGACGAATCGGAATCCGAACCTAAAGTATTGCCGACCCGCGTACCGACTTTATTGATTAACGGTTCGTCCGGCATTGCGGTAGGCATGGCGACCAATATTCCGCCGCATAACTTGACTGAAGTGATCAGCGCCTGTCTGGCGATGATCGATCAGCCCGATCTCACCGTGCATGATTTGATGGCTCATATCCCAGGGCCCGATTTTCCTACGGCAGCCATTATCAACGGCGCTTCCGGCATTTATAACGCTTACACCACCGGGCGCGGCAAGATTTATCTACGCGCGCGTTGCCACTTTGAAGACATCGGCGACAGCAGCCGGCAAGCAATTATTACTACCGAATTACCTTATCAGGTCAACAAGGCCAGATTGCTGGAGAAAATTGCCGAGCTGGTTAAGGAAGGCAAGCTTGAAGGTATTTCCGGCCTGCGCGACGAGTCGGATAAAGACGGCATGCGCATGGTGATTGAACTGCGTCGCGGCGAAATGCCAGAGGTGGTGTTAAATAATCTGTACAAGCAGACCCAATTCCAGACCGTATTCGGCATCAATATGGTTGCCCTGTTGGATGGCCGTCCGCATTGCATGAATCTTCGGGAGATTATCAGCGCCTTTATTAATCACAGACGGGAAATCGTCACCCGCAGAACAATTTACAACCTGCGCAAGGCCAGGGAAAGAGCGCATATTTTAGAAGGACTGGCGGTTGCTTTAGCCAATATCGACGAAATGATTGCGCTGATCAAAGCGGCTGCCACGCCGGCAGATGCTAAAGTCGGCTTATTGGAAAAAAGTTGGGATGCCGGATTAGTGGCGGCGCTGTTGGACCGTGCCGATGCGGATCGTTCCAGGCCTGAAGACTTAGCTGTCGAGTTCGGTATTCACGCCGGGATTTACCGCCTGTCTGAAACCCAGGCTCAGGCTATTCTCGAGTTGCGCCTGCATCGCTTGACCGGCTTGGAGCAGGATAAGATCGTTAATGAATACAAACAGTTGCTGGAACAAATTGACGAATATCTGTTCATTCTAGGCAGCGATGTTCGGTTGATGGAAATCATCAGGGAAGAGCTGGCGGCTATCAAGGAGCAGTATTCCGACGAACGGCGCACCGAAATCGTCCAGAATCATTCGGACTTATCCGACGAAGACCTGATTACCGAAGAAGATATGGTGGTGACCATGTCGCACGAAGGTTATGTCAAGTCCCAACCGCTTAGCGATTATAAGGCGCAGCGGCGCGGCGGTCGCGGCAAGTCGGCGACGCAAACCAAGGAACAGGATTATGTCGATAAGCTGATTGTGACCAATACCCACGACACTATTTTGTGTTTCTCTTCGCGGGGCAAGGTTTACTGGCTAAAAGTCTATCAATTGCCGGTTGCAAGCCGAGCGGCCAGGGGCAAGCCTTTCGTCAACCTGCTTCCGCTGGAAGAAGGCGAAAAAATCAATGCGATGCTGCCTATTCGCGAATTTACCGACAGTAAGTTCATCTTTATGGCGACAACGGCCGGCACCGTTAAAAAGACTCCGCTAAAAGAATTCGAGAACCAACGCGCTAACGGTAAAATCGCCATCGATTTAAGGGAAAGCGATACGCTGGTCGGCGTTGCGGTGACCGATGGCCATCAAAACGTGCTGTTGTTTAGCAGCACCGGCAAGGCGGTCTGCTTTAATGAAGAAGATGTGCGCTCAATGGGCAGAACGGCGTCCGGAGTGCGCGGAATTCGTTTGCAGGAAGGGCAGAAAGTTATTTCCCTGATTATCGCGAGCGAAGGCACGGTGCTGAACATCACCGAGAACGGCTTCGGCAAGCGAACCAAGCTGGAAGAATTTACCTGCCACAAACGCGGCGGACAGGGACTGATCGCGATACAAACATCGGCGCGTAACGGCGCGGTGGTCGGCGCGGTGCTGGTCAACGACAGTGACGAAATCATGCTGATTACCGACGGCGGCACTTTGGTGCGCACCCGCGTTGACGGTATTTCGGTGGTCGGCCGCAACACCCAGGGCGTGACTATCATCAAGCCGGACAAGAATGAAAAGGTGATCGGCGTTGACCGTATCGAAGGCTTGGCAGGAGTGGATGATGCCGATGATGACGACGCTCTTTTAGAGGGTGCTGAATCAGAACAGGGCGAATCGGAACACATAACAAATGACGATATTGAATCAGGTGAGGAATAGTAATGTCCAGAGTTTATAATTTTAGCGCAGGGCCGTCGGCATTCCCTGAATCGGTATTGCAGCAAGCGCAGCATGAAATGCTGGAATGGCGCGATAGCGGCATGTCGGTTATGGAAATGAGCCATCGCGGCAAGCATTTCTCCATTATTGCCGAAGAGCTGGAAAGCGATTTGAGAGCGCTGCTGGCGGTTCCGGAAAACTATAAGGTTTTGTTCCTGCAAGGCGGCGCATCGGCGCAGTTTTCGCTGATACCGCAGAATATCCTGAACGGTAAAAACAAGGCCTGTTATTTAAAAACCGGCGCCTGGTCGGAAAAAGCCATCAAGGATGCCGGGGCTTATTGCGATGCGGTGGTCAGCGCCAGTTCGGAAGATACCAAATTCACCACGATTCCCGATGCTGCAAGCTGGGCTATCGATAGTGATGCGGCTTACTTCCACTATACCTCGAATGAAACCATTCATGGCGTGGAATTCCAGTCTTGCCCGGATAGCAAGGGCTTGCCGCTGGTGTCGGATATGTCCTCGAATATTTTATCGCGCAAGATCGATGTCAGTCAGTACGGCTTGATTTATGCCGGAACCCAGAAAAATATGGGTCCCGCAGGCGTTACCGTGGTGATCGTCAGGGACGACCTGATCGGCCATGCGCCTAAAACGGTGCCATCGGTTTTCAACTATGCCGAGCAGGCTAAAAACCAATCCATGCTTAATACACCGGCAACTTACAGTTGGTATCTGACCGGATTAGTGCTTAAGTGGTTACAAGCGCAGGGCGGCGTTGAAGGTATCGAGCAACGCAATGTCGCCAAAGCGGCGAAGCTGTATCAGGCTATCGACCAGTCAGCCTTATATTCCAATCCGGTAGAAATTGCGTCCCGCTCACGGATGAATGTGCCGTTTATTCTAAGTGACGAAAGCCTGGATAAACCGTTTTTAGCGGCCGCCGAAGCCAATGGCTTGTTTGAGCTGAAGGGTCATCGTTCAGTGGGCGGCATGCGGGCAAGTATTTATAATGCGATGCCGGAAGCCGGCGTGCTGGCCTTGATTGATTTCATGACTGAGTTTGAACGCACTCATTAATTAAAAAAACTAATAATTGAATCAGGCCGCCATGTCATCCGTCACCCCCCTTTCAGAATTACGAGACAAAATTGATGCCATCGATAAGCAGATTCTGCTATTGATGAATCAACGCGCGTCTTGTGCAATGGAAGTTGCCAAGACCAAGATTGCACAAGGTGAGAATGGCTCGTTTTATCGTCCTGATCGCGAATCATTGGTATTGCGACGTATCAAAGACTTGAATCGGGGGCCTTTATCCGATGATACCGCGGCTCATTTTTTCAGGGAATTGATGTCGGCCTGCTTGGCGCTTGAAAAGCCGCTGGATGTGGCTTATTTAGGCCCTGAGGGCACGTTTACCCAGCAAGCCGCGATTAAACATTTCGGTTCTGCGGTGAAAACCGTACCAGCCACTACCATTAACGACATTTTTAATGCGGTCGAGAACGGCAATTGCCAGTTTGGCGTCGTGCCGGTTGAAAATTCTACCGAGGGCGTCATCAGCCATACGCTGGACAGGTTTTTGAACTCGCCGCTAAAAATATGCGGCGAAGTTGAAATCAGGGTACATCAAAACTTGCTGGGACTGGTCGATAGCCTGGATCAAGTGACCGAGGTGTTTTCTCATCAACAATCCCTGGCGCAGTGTCGGCAATGGCTGGATAACCATTTACCGAACGCCAAACGAACTGCGGTCAACAGCAACACTGAGGCGGCAAGACTGGCATCGGCCAATAAACGGGCCGTGGCGATAGCGGGCATTGTTGCCGCTGAAATTTATCAACTCAATGTCATCGAAAAAAATATCGAGGACGAGTCCAATAATACCACCCGTTTTATCATTATCGGGCAGCAAATATCTGCTTCTACAGGCAACGATAAAACCTCATTGGTTGTTTCCACGGGCAATCAGCCCGGTGCGTTATACCGGATATTGGAGCCTTTCGCGAGATTTAACATCGGCATGGTGCATATCGAATCCAGGCCGTCACGCCAGGGATTATGGGACTATGTGTTTTTTATCGATATTGAAGGCCATAGTGAAGATGACGATGTCTCCCAGGCTTTGGCGCTATTGAAAGACAATGTCAACATGCTCAAGCTGTTGGGCTCTTATCCCAAGGCTGTACTGTAGATATACTTTGCATTTCAAGGTAATAACTCATTTATCACGAAAATATTTAACCGCAAAGTTACGCTGAGTTTCGCAAAATTTTTTGATAATACTTTGCGGTAATAGTTTTTCTTAATCCTTTCGCCCAACTGCAACCAATGAATAATAGCGATAATATCTATACCCTTGCCGTACCCGGCGTACAAAAACTTATCCCTTATACACCCGGTAAACCGATTGAAGAGCTTGAGCGCGAGTTAGGGCTTTCTAATATCATAAAGCTTGCATCCAATGAAAATCCTTTAGGCCCCGGAAAAAAAGCCTTGGCTGCAATACAGGCGACTTTGCAGGATTTGGCCTTATACCCAGATGGTAACGGCTTTAATTTAAAGTCCGCGCTGGCTGAAAAGTACGCTGTCGATATGAACCAGATTACATTGGGCAATGGCTCCAACGAGATTCTGGAACTGGTCGCCAGGGCATTTTTAACGCCGGGACTTGAAGTGGTTTTCTCGCAGCATGCTTTTGCCGTATATCCGATTGTAACCCAAGCAGTCGGCGCTACGGCGGTTGTGGCTCCCGCGTTGAATTACGGTCACGATCTGGATGCCATGCTGCAACGAGTGACCGACAAGACGCGGTTGGTGTTTATAGCGAACCCCAATAACCCTACCGGCACACAGCTGAACCACACCGACTTGGAAGCGTTTATTGGAGCGCTGCCGGATACTTGCGTGTGTGTGCTCGATGAAGCCTATTGTGAATTTTCTGGCGGACAAAGCGCCGACAATTCAATCGCTTGGCTGAAAAAACACCCTAACTTATTAATTACCCGCACCTTTTCAAAAGCCTACGGTCTGGCCGGACTGCGCATCGGCTATGGCTTGTCCAGTCCGCAACTGGCCGACGTCCTAAACCGGGTGCGCCAGCCTTTCAACAATAATATGCTGGCCTTGGCCGCCGCCGAAGCGGCGTTGACGGATACTGAGCATTTGCAAAATACCATTGCCGTTAATGCGCAAGGCATGCAGTTCGTAACCGATGGCTTTAAAAAATTGGGCTTGGAATGGATTCCATCGGCAGGTAATTTTGTGTTGGTTGACCTTAAACAGCCTGCGATGCCGATTTATGAAGCTTTACTGCGCAAAGGGGTTATCGTCAGGCCGGTTGGTGTTTATGAATTACCCCATCATTTGCGTATTACTATCGGTACGGAAGCCGAGAATCAGTTGTTTCTAAAGGCATTAGCCGAAGTGATGCAAGAGGCATGAGCAGATCAATGCAATGTAGGGACGAATTCATGCCGGACTGCCCTGCCCTACACTCTACCGGCCAGTGCAAATCTGCTTCCGGCAGACTTGTCAGTCACCCTGGGGCGAATAAATTAGCCTCTACAGTGGTTGCTAATGTTTAACCGGCTTTGCATTATCGGCGTCGGCTTGATCGGCGGTTCAATTGCCCGAGCGGCACGGCAGCAGGGTTTATGCGGCAATATAGTCGGCTATGGTCGTAAGCTCGACGAACAAAACCTGCAAACGGCAAAACAACTAGGCGTTATTGACGACTATACGCTGGATCTTTCCAAAGCCGTTCAAGGCGCGGATTGCGTAGTGATTGCAACGCCGGTTGCGAGCATCGAAAACATTTTTGCCCAGCTCAAGCCGTTGTGGTCGGATGATGCGATTTATACCGATGTCGGCAGCACCAAAGGCAGCGTGATTGCCGCAGCGGAACGGGTTTTCGGTGTTGTGCCGGGTAATCTGGTTCCTGCTCATCCAATCGCCGGAGCCGAGAACAGCGGCGTGACCGCGTCGATCGATGACTTATTTGTGAATAAACGCCTGATTATTACGCCGGTCGGCAATACCAAGCCGGAAGCGGTGCAAAAAATTCAACGTTTCTGGGAACGTCTGGGCTCGCTGGTGTCGGTAATGGATGCGCAGCATCATGATAGCGTATTGGCCGCGACCAGCCATTTACCGCACATTCTGGCCTTTGCCTTGGTCGATATGCTCGGCCATAAAGATGAGCAGAGCGAGATTTTTCAATATGCGGCCGGCGGATTCAAGGATTTTACGCGGATAGCCTCCAGCGATCCGACCATGTGGCAGGACATTTGCTCCGCCAATAAAGACGAAATCATCCCTTTAATCGAGCAGTTGAAGGGAGAATTGGATAAAATACAACGTTTGCTGGCAACGAATGATAGCCGGCAACTTTTTGAAACCTTTACGTATGCCGGAAACGCACGGCAACGCTTTCTTGACCAATTCAATAATAATTAATATGTCAAAATCAATCATATTTTACGTACAACCCGGCGGTAAACTACAAGGCGAGGCACGCGTGCCCGGCGATAAATCCATGTCGCACCGTTCAATCATGCTGGGTTCGCTGGCCGAAGGCGTGACTCATGTCAAAGGCTTTCTCGAAGCGGAAGATGCACTGGCAACCTTGCAGGCTTTTCGCGATATGGGCGTTGAAATTGAAGGGCCGGTCAATGGCGAGTTAACCATACACGGCGTCGGCAAGCACGGCTTGAAAGCGCCAAAAAACGATTTGTACCTGGGTAACTCAGGCACATCCATGCGCTTGCTGAGCGGTTTATTGGCAGGTCAGGCCTTCAACTCGGTATTAACCGGCGATAAATCATTGTCCGGCAGGCCGATGAAGCGGGTCACCGAACCGTTAGCGACCATGGGCGCCGACATAAAAACCACGGAGAAAGGTACTGCGCCCCTGTACATTACCGGCAAATCGGGGCAGTTGACCGGTATCGATTACGCGATGCCGATCGCCAGCGCCCAAGTCAAATCCTGCTTGTTGTTGGCGGGCATGTATGCGCAAGGTGTAACCAGCGTTACCGAGCCCGCGCCTACCCGAGACCATACCGAACGCATGCTGACCGGCTTTAATTATCCGGTCAAACAGGAAGGCAATAAGGTTAGCATCACTGCCGAAGGCCGTTTAACGGCAGCCGATATTGATGTGCCCAGCGATATTTCGTCGGCGGCATTTTTTCTGGTCGGAGCTTCGATTGCGCCGGGCTCGGACCTGCTGTTGAAGCATGTGGGTATTAATCCTACGCGCACCGGCGTCATCGACATCCTGAGATTGATGGGCGCCAACATCGAAGTTCTAAACGAACGTACCGTCGGCGGCGAACCGGTAGCCGATCTGCATGTTGTTTACAGTCATTTAAAAGGTATAGATATTCCCGAGCATCTGGTGCCGCTGGCTATTGACGAGTTCCCGGTGTTATTTGTCGCCGCAGCCTGTGCGGAAGGCCAAACGCGCTTAACCGGCGCGGAAGAGCTTAGAGTAAAAGAATCGGATCGTATTCAAGTGATGGCGGACGGCCTGCAAATTCTGGGCGTAGATGCTCAGTCGACCGAAGACGGCATGATCATTCAAGGCGGTTCGATTGGCGGCGGCGAAGTTATATCGCATGGCGATCACCGGATTGCGATGTCATTTTCCATCGCCGGGTTGCGCGCTAATGCGCCTATCACTATTCATGATTGTGAAAACGTGAATACCTCGTTCCCTGAATTTAGAGACTTGGCCAAGCGCTTGGGCCTTGATCTGGCTTGCAGGGAAGCATAGTGAGTATTCCGGTATTGACTATCGACGGCCCTAGCGGCGCCGGAAAAGGCACGGTTAGCCGGGCGGTAGCGAAAAAACTGGGTTGGAACTATCTGGATAGCGGTTCTATCTATCGTTCACTGGCAATTGCGGTGTTAAAACAAGCTGTTGACCTAAAAAATGAAGCTACCATTGTCAATGTAGCCCGGACAATGGCGCTGGAATTTGATTGTAATGACGAATTGGTTGTCAGGCTGGACGGTGAAGACATTACCGCACAGTTAGGCCTTGAAAGCACGGGTAATGTGGCTTCCATCGTTGCGGCAATTCCTGAAGTCAGACGTGTTTTATTGCAAAAACAAAAGGATTTTAAGCAATCGCCAGGTTTGGTTGCGGACGGACGCGACATGGGCACAGTGGTTTTTCCTGAAGCTGAAAACAAGGTATTTTTAACCGCCAGCGCAGCCGAGAGAGCCAAAAGGCGATATAAACAGTTGATAGAAAAAGGGAATGATGCTAATCTAACACAGATAACAAACGAGATAGAAGAGCGAGATCGTCGGGATATGGAGCGAAAGACTGCTCCGTTAGCTATGGCGAGTGATGCGCTTTACATCGATTCTTCGGATATGACATTGGAATCTGTTATTGAAGAAGTACTGAATTTAATCCGTTAAGGATTTTTTACGTGGTCACACCAAATTGTTTGCGTGTGATCTTTTTTTAACTTTGATAAAGAAAAGGCTTGTTGTTGTTTCGACAGGCTTGGGAATAGAAAATGAGCGAAAGCTTTGCTGAATTATTTGAAGAAAGTTTAATCAAGACGGAAATGCGTCCTGGTGCCATGTTAATGGGTACGGTTGTTGATATCGAAAACGATATGATCATCGTCAGCACTCATTCAAAATCAGAAGGTGTCATTCCAAAATGGCAGTTTCTAAATAACGATGGCGAATTAGAAGTTGCCATTGGCGACGAAGTCGAGGTTGCCCTTGATTTATTTGAAGACGGCCTTGGCGCTACACTGCTTTCTCGTGATAAAGCGAAGAAAAACAAAGCTTGGTCCGAACTTGAACATGCCTTTGAAAAAGAAGCCACCATTATCGGTCGTATCACCGGTAAAGTTCGCGGCGGTTTCACTGTGGCGGTTGGCGCATTACGTGCTTTCTTGCCTGGCTCATTGGTTGATGTTCGCCCAATCAGAGACACGACTTTCCTGGAAAATCGTGACCTGGAATTCAAAGTTATAAAAATCGATCAAAAACGTAACAACGTGGTCCTGTCTCGTCGTGCTGTTGTAGAAAAAGAATACAGCGCAGAAAGAGAAGAATTGCTGAAAACGCTGGAAGAAGGCGCAGTGGTTACCGGTGTGGTTAAAAACCTGACCGATTACGGCGCGTTTATCGATCTTGGCGGTATTGACGGTCTGTTACACATCACTGATATGGCATGGAGACGCGTACGTCATCCGTCCGAGTGTGTAGAAATCGGTCAAGAAATTAAAGTTAAAGTATTGAAATACGACAAAGATAAAAACCGTGTTTCATTAGGCATGAAGCAAATGGGTGAAGATCCATGGCAAAACATTGCTCGTCGTTACCCAGCCGGCACGCGCGTATTCGGTAAAGTGAACAACCTGACCGATTACGGTTGCTTTGTTGAAATTGAAGAAGGCGTAGAAGGCTTGGTTCACGTTTCTGAAATGGATTGGACTAACAAAAACGTTAACCCTTCTAAACTCGTTCAATTAGGCGATGAAGTCGAAGTCATGGTTCTGGAAATCGATGAAGAACGTCGTCGTATTTCTTTAGGCATGAAACAGTGCAAAACCAATCCTTGGGATGAATTTGCAGCAACTCATAATAAAGGCGACAAAATCTCAGGAAAAATCAAATCGATTACTGATTTCGGTATCTTTATTGGTTTGGATGGCGGTATCGATGGTCTGGTTCATATGTCAGATATTTCGTGGGCAGATGAAGGCGAAGCTTCGGTTCGTGATTTCAAGAAAGGCGATGAGCTGGAAACTGTTATTTTAGCGGTTGACTCTGAACGTGAGCGTATCTCTTTAGGTATCAAGCAACTTGAACAGGATCCATTCCAAAATTTCCTGGCTACCCATGAAAAAGGCAGCTTGGTAAAAGGAACTGTTAAAGAAGTTGATGCTAAAGGCGCTGTTATCACTTTAGCCGATCATGTTGAAGGCTATCTGCGCGCTTCTGAAATTCAACGTGATCGCGTTGAAGATGCTAGAACTTTGTTAAAAGAAGGCGATGAACTTGAAGCTAAATTCATCGGCGTAGATAAGAAAAGCAAATCTATTTCTTTGTCTATTAAAGCTAAAGATTCTGATGAAGAGTCTCATTCTATTAAAGATCATTCTCAGCAATCAATTGGCGCACCAACTTTCGCCGATATCTTTAAACAGATGGAAAAATAAAATTCATGAGGGGGTATGTATCCGTACATATCCCCTGTGTTTGTTTGTTTTCGCAGGATAGAATGTGACAAAATCAGAATTAATTGAAGCACTTGCCAAACATCAGCCGCATCTGGCACAGAAAGATGTAGAGATAGCGGTAAAATGCATCATTGAACAAATGAATCAGGCGTTATCTTCCGGTGAAAGAATCGAGATTAGGGGTTTTGGTAGTTTTTCGCTACATTTACGTCCACCTCGTATGGGGCGTAACCCTAAAACAGGTGAATCTGTAGCATTATCAAAAAAACATGTGCCGCATTTTAAGCCTGGCAAGGAACTGCGTGATCGAGTAGATGCTTCGCGGGAAAAATGCAAGATAGTTGACTAATAGTTAGTGCGTTGAAGCTCTGCAAAAAATACACAGAGCTTTAATGTTACCGCTTTTGAGTAACACGTTACGCTTTACCCCTTCCTTTTTATATCCTTCCATTCCAATTTCAGTTTTTGCCTGTTCAATGCCAGCCATTGAATCGCAATAATGGGTATTGCCGATTCTATCTCGCCGTTTTGCAGCATCAAATACGCTTCATCAAAATCAACGGTACGTACCCATATATCCTCGTCCTCATGGTCTAAGCCATGAATGCCTCCCACATGAGTGCTGTCCACTTTGCCGCAAAACAGAGTAATCCATTCTGAGAAAGCTCCCGGCGTGGTATAAAACTTATTAATAACCATCAATTGTTGAATTTCACAGCCCGCTTCTTCCAGAGACTCCCGATAAGCAACGTCCTCGGCCGATTCGCCTTCTTCAATTGCCCCCGCAACAATCTCAACCAGCCAGGCTCTATCAGGATTTAAAATTGCGCCAGTCCTGAATTGTTCGATCAGCACCACTTTATCGGCATCAGGATCGTATAACAAAACCGCAACGCAGCTGCCGCGCATAAATAATTCGCGCGTTATTTCAGCGCTCCACCCACCGCCAAACAGCGTGTGTTTAAGGCGATATTTTTCCATGCGGAAAAAGCCTTGATAAACGATTTCCTTGCTTAAAATTTCAAATTGCTTATCCATGATTACCTTGGTACTCAACTCTATAAATGACGCCTAGCTTATCATCGCTAATCAACAAGCTGCCATCCTGCATCTCCAAAATATCGACCGGACGTCCAAGCACCTTGCCGTCTCGGGTTAACCAGCCGCTAATAAAAACCTGTTCGGAGACAGGCTTACCTTGATTGAATTTTATCAAGACAACACGATAGCCTTGCGGTTCAGACCGGTTCCATGAACCGTGTTCCGCCACAAATAACTGGTTTTTATAGTCGACCGGAAAATGTTTACCCCGGTAAAAGCGTAGTCCCAACGGCGCCATATGCGCCTTAAATTTCCACACCGGAGCGGTGAATTCATGGCATTTTTTAGCGGCTGCAAACTCGGGATCAGAAATGTCGCCGCCATGACAATAAGGGAAGCCAAAATGTTCCCCGTTAGCTGTCCACTGATTAAGCTCATCGGGCGGTAGATCGTCGCCCATATAATCGCGGCCATTATCGGTAAAAAACAAGGCATTGGTTTCCGGTTGCCAGTCAAGACCAACCGAGCTTCTGATGCCTTTGGCAATTACCTCAAAACCGCTGCCATCAGCATTTAACCTAGCCAGCGAGCTATAAATAGGGGTTTCAGGCTCGCAAATATTGCACGGCGCTCCGACCGAGGTGTACAGTTTGTTATCGGGGCCAAAGTGCAGGTATTTCCAACCGTGATGCTGCTCTGATGGAAACGAGTCGTAAACCACAGCCGGTTTAGGTGGATTGGCTAACTGTTGCACGATGCGGTCAAACCGAATAATGCGATTTACTTCCGCCACATACAGCGAACCGTCCCGGTAAGCAACGCCGTTGGGCATATATAAATGATCCGCAATGACATAGGACTTATCCGCCACACCATCGTTATTGCTGTCCTGTACGGCATAAACCGCGCCTTCAGATCCTGTACCGACAAACACTACGCCATTATCGCCCAAGGCTAAACTGCGGGCATTGGGCAGCTTATCGGCAAAAATAGACACAGTAAAGCCTGCGGGCACCTGGAGTTGCTTTATAATAATTTGATGACTGTTTTGCAGCGCAAACGCTAAACAAGGATTAATTAAAAACAAAGCCAATAATATTGTTTTAATATGCATGAGAATACCCTCCACCAATAAACTTAAGCTATGTTAGCACCCTAAAAACAGATTGAATTTATTTATTCAATCCCCATATAGATTAAACCTTAACTTAATTTAAAGGCTCAAAACATGATGCGTATTTTTCTTTTTCTGGCGACGAATGCCGCCATATTGGTTGTGGTCAGTATTATTTTTAATGTTTTAGGCTTAGGCAGCACGCTGGATGCTCAAGGCATAGGCCTTAACCTGAATGCTCTTTTAGTCATGTCGGCAATAATCGGCATGACCGGTTCCGTTATTTCCTTGGCAATGTCTAAATGGTCGGCAAAAAGGGCGATGGGCGTACACGTTATCGAACGCCCCCAAAATCAAACCGAGCAATGGCTGCTCGACATCGTGGCCAGACAAGCCGGACAAGCGGGAATCGGTATGCCGGAAGTCGGCATATTCCAGACTCCCGAGTCCAATGCTTTTGCTACCGGCATGAGCAAAAACAGTGCATTGGTAGCGGTCAGCACCGGTTTGCTACAAAACATGAATGCCGATGAAGTTGAAGCCGTTGTCGGCCATGAAATCAGCCATGTTGCCAACGGCGACATGGTAACGATGGCCTTAATGCAGGGCGTGGTAAACACCTTTGTTTACTTTTTTGCGACCATCATCGGCCACCTTGTCGACCGGGTTGTCTTTAAAACCGAGCGCGGCTACGGTCCGGCCTATTATATTACCCAGATGGCGGCTCAAGTCGTATTGGGGATTCTGGCTTCTATGCTGGTCATGTGGTTTTCCCGTTACCGGGAATTTAAAGCCGATGCCGGCGGCGCACATCTGGCCGGACGAGAAAAAATGATCGGCGCTCTGCGTGCCTTGCAGCGCGGTCATGAAGCGGAAGACCTACCGGGACAATTGGCGGCTTTCGGTATTAACGGCGGTAGCGTAAGCAAATTGTTCATGAGCCACCCGCCCTTGGAAGAACGCATTGCAGCGTTACAAAACAACCGTTAATTATACTCAACACGGGCACGGATTGCGGCTTTTGTCCCCTTCTCCCTTCGGGAGAGGGCTGGGGTGAGGGAATTCAAAAATGCGCAATTCATGACCGTTTACAGTATAACTAAAAGCATAAAAACCACGAAGGCACGAAGAAGAAAACTTCGTGCCTTCGCTTATCATTTTCCTGATTATAAAGATGCTTCAGCTAACGCAAAAAACTCCGTCATTCCGGCATGGATGCCGGAATCCAGAGCCAGGGAGGGTGATTATCCATGGCGCCCGCATCCGATTTAGGCATTGCCAAGTCATACATTCACATCTATATGACTGGATATTTGGCATCCATGCCAGTATGACGGCGCTAGCTGAAGCAGCTTACTAATCAGGATCATTTTTATGCTTAGTTAATGCTTATATCATGACCCAACATCAATACATCCGTTTTGCGCTAAGCCTGTCATACGACCAATACCTTAAGGTTTATCAAGGAACGGTCAAGAATGTTTCAGTCGTCGCCGATGACGGTAGAAGAGTCGCTTTTCCTGCAGGCAAGGTTCAGTCTTTTTTGACCAGGCAAGGTATCAACGGTTATTTTGAAATGGAATTAACGCCCGAACACAAATTCGTCAGCATCAAAAAGCTGAGTTAGAAATAAAGAACGCAGGCTAAAAATATACAATCGCTTTATCCTCCGCTGTTTTATATCGTTCTCTTAGAAAAATCACATCCTCATTAGGGGCGAAATGTCTGTTCTGAGCGTAGCCGAAGGGAGCTACAACTTTCAATCAAAGCCGGGTGAAGCATGTACTCCCCGTTAGACCTTCCTGGTTTTAAAAACTTGGAAGGTCTGCATATATACCCTACCAGACTTTTTTTATAACCCAAGGCTTATTCTTTTTTAACTCGGCAGGCAACGTTGCCAGCTCATTTGTTGCTTGCGTCGTTGTTGAATAGCTCCCATAAGCCAAAACAAAAAGGCGCTTGCCGCTTTTAATTTTATCAAACATTATCAGCGGCTTAAGCGTTGCTTGCCATCTTTCCATCACGGCAATGACATCGCTTTGCTTATCGGATACATATAATTGAATAGCGTAATCGCCGGCTGGGATTGTCGCATCGGTTTTTGGGGCTTCATTGGTATTTGCGGGAGGTTCAAGCGCTGTAGGAGGGGTTATCGGGGCTATTGCCGATGTAGGCGGCAATTGATGCGTTGAGTTGATTTCAGCAAGTAAATTAATAGCCGCTTTATCGCCTTGCTGAGCTGGGACGGTTAACCATTTTTTTGCTTCGTCATTATCTTTTTTTATACCTAAACCCTTGAAATAAAGCATGGCTAAATTATATTGAGCATCCACGTTGCCTTGATTGGCGGATTTTTCAAGCCATTTTTTCGCGTCAATGTAATTTTCCGTTCCGGTTAAGCCCATCATCAGCAGATAGGCTAATTTTAATTGCGCGTCGCTATGTCCTGCCGTTGCGGCGAGGGTCAGCCATTTCTCGGCTTTTTTATAATCTTGATTAACGCCTTTACCTTGCCAATAGAGCAAGGCCGCCGCATATTGCGAATCGGGAACATGCTGGGAAAGTTTAGGATGCCATTCAAAATCGTTGTTTATTGAAGACTGCTCTGCGACGGCTTCCCATTTTTTTAATGCGGTTGCGTAATCGCCTCTATTGTAAGCGTCAACCCCTTCGTTGAAGTCCGCTTTACAAAGCGTATTAACCGATAGCGCTATTATAAACAGTAAGCATTTTTTCATTGGCTTGGCTCTAATTGAGTAACCGCTCGGCGGCGTATTTGAGAGTTGTCGATCCGTTAATTAAAGTATAACGGATTATCCTGAAAATCGCAGTTGAAAGCCTTTTCCAATACAGGAGCCGCGGGGCATTTATATTGAATCCTTAAAGCTGTGGACGGGTTAAGTAACCCGTCCATCCGCCGACTTCCTTCCCTAAACTTCTTTATGATTAACCGCTACAGCAGGCAATGTTTTGACCAGCTTTATGATGCCATAGCCCAAAGCCATATAAAGCAGGGCGGAACTGACATAAGGCGGGTAATACTGGGCTACTCGCGCAAAATACTGTACCCAGGATAAATCCGGATAACGGCCTGAAAGCACATAGAAGCTACCGTTTGAAATAGCAAATGCAGCCGATGCCGCCAGTGTCACCACGCCAAACTGTGTTAAGAGTTCAATCATTTTCAGAGAGTTAAACGCCGAGCAGTAGCGGCCTGCAAACCACATGACTGCATAGGTAGGAATCAGGAAAGCGTAGGCTGGCGATACGCACCAGCTGCTGGTGCCGTTTGCTATAGCGATATAATCAATCAATCCCGCCAGAACCAGCAAGAAGGGAAACAAAGCCTTTTTGCGGTAAAAACCGGCAAAGAAAAAAACCGCCAACGACGCATCGGGCAGATGCAAGACGTCGCCAAAGTGGTGAAAGCGCGTCAGCGCCATCAGCGCGATTAACGGAATCGGTAAATACTCGACTTGTAGCCATTGTTTTATGTTCATGGTGTTGTTTCCCTTAGGTTAGTTGTTGTAGTGGATTGAAAGAAAGAAGTTCCGGTCTGCGGTATTGTAGGTATTGATGGTCTGATACTGTTTATCCAGCAAGTTGTTCAGTTTTGCGCTCAGCATCCAGTTCTTATTTAAATGATAAGCCGAGCGTAAATCAACGGTTACGTAACCGGCAACCTTGGTTTTGTTTAGCGCTTCATCAAATCGGTCGGATTGAGCCAGCACATTAGCGCCCAGATCGAATTGTCCGAATGAGCGCGATAAATCAAAAGATAAGGTTTTTTCAGCCCGGCGCGGCAGTCGCGCATTAGTCTCCCGGTTTTTAGGGCTTAGCAGGTTCATGTTCAACTTGCTGTTCCAGCCCATTAACTGAGTACCGATTTCAGCCTCAATGCCGTCAATTTGCGCTTTGCCGACGTTTTCCGCGCTGAACAGAAAGGTGCTCGGATTTGTCACCGTTACGATCAAATTGTCAATATTGGTATGATAGCCGCGAAGCTCCCATTGCAACCAATCATGATCCCCGGCCAATCCCGCTTCGAAAGACGTTGATTGTTCGGCTTTTAGCGAGGGATTGCCGAAGCCCGGAAAATAAAGCTGGTTAAAGGACGGTGCTTTGAATGCATTGCCGAAGCCGGCAAACGGGCTGATGCCGTATTTTCCGTTATAACGCCAGCCGAAATTGCCGGTCAGTTGTTCGCCAAAGGCTTCGTTTTTATCTCCGCGTACCGATGCGTTGATAAAATGGTCGTCCAGAATGCGGCTATGCAATTCGGTAAAAAGACCCGCATCATAACGGGAAGTTTCATTGTAAGCGCTTGAGCTGTCCACTTGATCCAGGCGGTAATCGGAGCCGATAACCAGTTGGTGATCGTCGGACAAGGCAACCTCGTTCAACCAGCTGGCGTTCCATCGGGTACTGTTAAAATTACTGGAAAATGTTCCGTCAGGCGCAAAGTTATCGCCTTCGTCGCGGCTTTGTCCCAAGCGCAGTATTGACCGCCAGTTATCGACGATGTTTATACTGCCTGTAGTGCCGACGGTTTGTTCGACAAATTCGGTTTTATTTTGGAAATTACCGTCAAACTCGGATTTTCCCTCAGCCCGCATAAAAAACGCTTCAACCTCTGCTTTGTTGTCAAAACGATGCCCTAAGCGGGCATTTAACGCCGTGTTCAAGTAACCGTCTTTATCCGGCTGATTAACGCCGAACGGACCTGGAGTTGGCTGCCTGGAATTAAAACCTTGAGAACCGAACTGCGATGAAGCCAAGCTATACCAGCTGTTTTTCCATTTGCCGCTGACAGAACCGGAAGCGCGATAAGTGTCATAGGAGCCGCCGCCGGCATCCACGGTCACGCTGGGCTTTTCATTCTGCCCGCCTTTGCGGGTAAAAATCTGGATAACCCCGCCTATGGCTTCCGAACCGTAAAGGCTCGATTGAGGACCGCGAATGATTTCCACCCGCTCGACCTGATCGAGCGGAATAAATTGAAAAGGCGTGGTGCCGGAGGTAACGGAGCCGATTTTAATGCCGTCAATCAGCACCAGTACATGATCGGAATTGGTGCCGCGCATATAGATATTGGTGTCCTTGCCGTAGCCGCCGCTTTGCGCCATGTCGATGCCGGTCGTGCCGCTTAACAGTTCCGGCAAGGTTTTAGCCTGTAGGCGTTCAATGTCTTTTCGGGTATAGACGGTGGCCGCAGCCGCCAGCTGGTTTTTAGCCGTTTCTGTCCGGGTTGCGGTGACAACCAGATCGGGAAGATTTTGCGGAGTTTCCTGCGCCTGTAACTGGGTAGTAAAACCCGCGATAAATAATGAGCCGAAGATGAGTTTTTGCATGTGAGTCCTCTCTGCGCCGCCCGCGCATGATGGTTGATTTACACAACAGAGGACAATAGAAAACGAGAGATGACGCGGAGCTAGACTGTCATTTTCGCTGACAGCCCTCCGCTGTACCGAATTACACTTTCGGGCCGGTCTCCGGGCTTATAAGTGGCGTTAACCTGAATCATCACCTTCCCATGCGTAAGCACAGTGGCATCTCGATGAAGCTTTTACTTATATACCGTTGCGGGGGCAGCGTCGGCTTCGGTGTTAACCTTACCGACTTCCCGTTTAACCATTGGGTCTGAAAAACCCTCCGGAACCTGAAAGCAAGGCGCAATTATAGGGAGTTAAATCGATAAAGCAAATTTACGGCTGCCGTAAACAAGATTAAAATCGTATCGAAGCACCCTCCAAACTCGCCGGAAACGCACCTCACGCTACGCGTTTTTCGACTTTGCCCAGGAGAGCCTTGGATGGCCTTATTCCGGCCTACGCCTAGCCATAGCTGGACAACATCAATATTCCAGTTGACTGCACTACCCCGGCAGTCGGCTAACAAACTCAACGGGGCAAATCGGAAGGAATAGATCATGAATGGGTATCTGGAAGTTTTAAAAAAGTACGCGGAGTTTAACGGTAGAGCCGGCCGACAAGAGTATTGGTTCTTTTTGTTGTTCAATATTCTTATCAGCGCCTTTTTGGCGACTGTTGATTTTTTTAGCGGGACTTTTAATGTTGAATCCGGCGTCGGCCTGTTAAGCGGTATTTATTCATTGGCAGTGCTGATTCCCGGCATAGCGGTAACGGTTCGGCGGCTTCATGACACCGACCGTAGCGGCTGGTGGTTATTACTCCCGCTGATTCCGATCATCGGCGGGATCGTGCTGTTTATCTTTATGGTTCAAGACAGCTCGTCCGGCGACAATCAATATAGGCCGTGCCCAAAGTAGGCGATAATAGGGCTTTTTCCTAGGCATGACACGCCCTTTCCACTTCACCTAGATTATTGCTGCCGAGGATTTTATGAAACAGTTATTATTACTCATCGTCATTTCCATGATGTCAGTTGTTTGCCAAAACGCATCGGCACGAGAAAAAGCAGCGCCGCCGGTTAAACCCAACGCATTGCAATGCGCGGCTTTTAGCCCCTACGTGGGCAAGCTCAACCCCGACTACGGCGCACATCCGTCCAAAGAGTTAATCGATCGACTATTGGATCAATTAGTCAAAAAAACCCCGTTCCGCTGCATCATGACCTACGGCGTCATGAATGGACTGGAATACACCTTCGCCGCCGCCGAAGCCCGGCATCTCAAAGTCATTGCGATCATCTGGCTGGATGACGACATCGCCGTCAACTCGCGCTCCATAACCGCCGGTATTGAGGTTGCAAAAGCCTATCCAAAAACCATCATAAAACTGAGCTGCGGTTCCGAAGTCAGAACCCGCAACAACTATGCTTTCGACGGTGAAATCAGCCGCTGCATAAGCGCTCTGCGCGAAGCAGGCGTAGCCCAGCCGATCACCACCATAGATACCTGGTGGGAATGGTGCAACCGCGTTTCGCCCTGCCACCCAACCGATTTCGGCGCGCAAGTCGATTGGATAGGCATCAATGTTTTCCCGTGGTGGGAAAACAAGCATTCCGACGTTCTCCCCTGCACTCCGGCAAACAAGGCGGCTGATTTTCATATTGCGCGAATTGAACAACTTCGCCGGACTTATCCCGGCAAAGAAGTCATCCTGACTGAATTCGGCTGGCCGAACGGCCCCGAAGGCGGCATTGAAACCAATAAGTTCACCCAACAGCGCTGCGGCGTTGCCGGTAAGAAGAATCAAGCTTTGGTCGTTAAATCGACCTTCAAAAAACTAGCTGAAAAGGGCTGGTCGGGCGTAGTATTTGAAGCGTTTTCAGAAAACTGGAAACCTAATGAAGAAGGCGACTTCGGCAATTTCTGGGGAATTTGCCAGGGAGAGCCGCCTTATACTTGCTTAAGGTTTTAGTAGCCAGGATGTGTCGACTAAGTAAATCGCCTCAGCTAGCCATACGCCTCGTTCTTTGGCACATCCTACAGCCCGTAAAATAGATTACTCATTACAAACAACGCGGTTTATAATCGCCGCTTTTTGAAATTCACAGTGCTCAGTATCTGTTCAACACAGCATGCGGCACTAATTTTATACGTAGCGTGGCCGTGTTACCGAAAGCGCCTATTTTTGGCGCTCGGACAACAGGGTTAAGCAAATGAAACCGGCACTCGTGCTTTTGATTATCGCCCTTTTTGAGAACAGTTTTACATGACCAAAGTTAAACTAGCGCTACTTATTTTAAATGCCGTATGGCTGTTTGCAGTGTCCGAAGTCAGTTATGGCCGCCATGCCGCCATCATTATCGACGCCGATAACGGCAACGTCTTGCACGAAGTAGAAGCAACTCAGTCATGGTATCCCGCTTCGCTGACCAAACTAATGACGCTGTACATGACATTCGACGCATTGAAAGCGGGTCAAATTCATCTGCACGACTCGATGACCGCATCGACCCATGCCTCACAGCAACCCAACAGCAAACTGGGTTTAAGACGCGGCGAACATTTAACCGTTGAAGACGCTATTTTAGCCATTATCACCCGTTCCGCGAATGACGCGTCCGTTGTTCTTGCCGAACATCTGGGCAGCACTGAAGAGAATTTTGCCGCTAACATGACCGCCAAGGCGCACTCATTGGGCATGTACAACACCCATTTCATGAACGCGACCGGCCTTCCCAACAACTGGCAAGTAACCACATCCAGAGATATGGCGGTGCTGGCATGGAAAGCGCAGCGCAACTTTCCCGAGTATTATCATTATTTTGCCGCGCACAGCTTTAATTTTAAAGGCACCGAACTGCGCGGCATCAACAAGTTTACCGCCAGCTACCCCGGCGCCGAAGGCATGAAAACCGGATTCACCTGCGGCTCCGGTTTTAACCTGATCGGCGCGGCGCATCAGAACGGTAAGCATCTGATCGGCGTAGTGATGGGCGGCATGACCAGCAAAGAACGCTATCAGCTGATGATGCAAAAAATGGATGCCGGTTTCGCTAATTTAACCAATGTCGATTCTGCAAGAAACATCAACACCATGTCTACAACCTCGGCAGGCAGTCCGCCCTACCAGCTTGATTGCGGTAATGGCGCCGCTACCCATGCCATACCCGCCTCCAGTCGCGTCAACTATACGCCTAAGCACAAAAATATCAGCCGAATCAAAACCAATGTCAGAGGCACTAACACGGTTCGGCCTAAAACTGTCGCTCGCGCCAAATCTCGTATCAAGCCCATTAACAAGAGCAGGATTTTGCCTAAAGCTATCAAACAGGCCAAAGTCAGTATAAAACCAGCCGGCAAGCTCCCGGCTAAAAGCAAAAACTTTCATAAAGTTAAAACCGACCTTAAAGTAGCCGCTAAAACTAAGAGCGCGCAAAAGGTTGCACTTCATTGAATTAAACCGTTCTCGGGAATCAATGAGACTGAAAAGCAAGCCCATTGATTCTGACAGGTTTCGCTATTGCTCTATTCATTCCTACCGCGCCGGGTTGGACGAGTAGAGCGCCTAATACTCAGTCAAATTTATAATGTCGAGTGCTTATTAAGCCGTTACAACCAATGGATGAAATTGCCTGCCGACGAGCTTGCCAGGGATTGCGGCGCGTTTTTCGGCTCGCTGCCGGGTACCTTGAACCATATCATGGTGGCCGATATTATCTGGCTGCAACGCTTTACCGAGCATTCTGGGCAAACATCCGGCACTGAATGAAATTCGGGCGATGCCCAAACCGCAAACGCTGATTAATGACTTTGCCGCCTTAAGCGAAGAGCGCCGCAAGTTGGACGCTACGATCATAATCCGGTGCGAGTAACCCGACGGGCTTATAAACTCGCCTACCAATCGGAATAGCTTTATTAAAGACCTGAATTTTCCTGGCCTGCCTGGTTTCTGCGCGTTAGAATTGTGATGCCTATAGTCACCAACACCACCACGGCTATAAACATAAACAAATTCCGCTTCCAATGCGATTTATCTTCAGCAACGCCAACGGCAAACGGCAAGTGGGTGTCCAGTTTTTCGCCGTCATGAACGATAGTCACATGCGCAAGATAATCACCGGCGCCGTATTTTGAAAAATCAATATCCGCCTTAACCGATCCGGTTTTAGCTTTTTGCGGCTCCTGATAAAAAATGCGCGACCCTTCGGGTTCTTTAGTCACTTCAAATTCTATGGAGACATCCCGGAGTTTCTTGCCTTCGTAATCGAAAATCAGATTAGTCAGCCCCACATTCGGGATAAAACGGCAAAAACCCTCGCTTTGGGTAAATGTCGGCGTATAAGCGGTAAAATGGATTTTTTCGGCACCTACTCGAATACGGCAAACATCAACCTCGTCAGCCGCGCCTCGGTGGCTGTAACTGGGCGCAGAAAACGCCATGCTTAAAAACAATGTCGATAAAACAGCCCGAACCCAGGATATTCGGGGGGCCGTGCGTTTGTTGCTAAGGTTTTGCGGGGTGTCGGACAAAATTGATGGCGGGTGTGTTTGCATGTCTGTATCTCTCTTTTAACAGGCCGGGAAATAGCGTAAAAACAACGCTATGAATAAAGGCTTATGTAAGCGAAAGGCTACATTAAACTTTATAACGGAGATATGTCAAACCTTGGTATAAATAACAATCGGAGGTCGAGAAAAGTGCCGACAGATAACGCGTTCGAATGCGTCGTACAACTCAGCCCGGAAATAGTTATCCGAAGCCATGCCTGTCATGAGTTAAGTTAATAAAAAAGCGCCCTCTCCTGCGCGCCAGTTCCCAAGCGCCTGAGGCTGTGAAAGTATTCGTTTTTAGAAAAAAAATTAAAGAATTCACCACGAAGACACGAAGGACACGAAGAAAAACAATCGTTTAAATTCAATGCATTGAAAACTTCGTGTTCTTCGTGCCTTCGTGGTAAAAAATGTTTTAGCCTAATTTGGATAATACTTTCACAGTCTCGCCTACTTGGGAATTCAGTACGGGAAGCTAGGAGACTGTCGGATTTAGCAGTGCGAAAGATGTTAAAATAGCCCGGTCGACCCCCTCTGAATAACAAACAAAAATGGCAACCCAATTCATCCTGATTGATCGCGATACTCCCTACATCTTGCCGCCGTGTGTACAAGATTATTTGCCTGAAGCACATATGGCCCGTTTTGTTGTCGA